>OIYT01000463.1_pt1 | contig 40549 bp, 40 predicted proteins | sample 1588201 | NCBI WGS metagenome assembly OIYT01 (sample SAMN03283260) | human gut metagenome | biome: human-associated habitat; material: feces | host: Homo sapiens | place: USA | collected 2013
CGGCAAGACCGGTACCGCTGATAAGACCGGCACCGGCGACGTGGTGGTGTCCTTCATGTGCTTCGCCCCGGCGGACGATCCCCAGTACATCATGCTGCTGACCATGGATACCCCCAGCCGCAACACCGGCACCCCTGTGTTCGGCGGCACCATGGTGGCCCCGGTGGCCAGCCAGATCATGGCGGATATCCTGCCCACCCTGGGCATCGAGCCGGACTACACCGCCGCGGAGATGGCGGGCGCTGACACCAATGTCCCCAACGTGGTGGGCCAGCCCCTGGCGGACGCCAAGAGCAGGCTGGAGAGCGCGGGCTTCTCCGTCCGCACCCTGGGTAGCGGCGACACCGTGACGGACCAGACCCCCGTGGGAGGCGCCATTGTGCCCAACAACGCCACCATCATCCTGTACCTGGGGGCGGAGAAGAGCGACGCGCCCTGCACTGTGCCCAATGTGGTGGGCATGACGGCGTCGGCGGCCAACAAGGCCCTGACCAACGCGGGCCTCATCATGAAGGTCGCGGGCACCACCAGCGCCACCTCCGGCAACGTCCGCGCCATCAGTCAGAACTACCAGGAGGGCACGGAGCTGGCGGCGGGCAGCGTGGTGACGGTACAGTTCGGCGACAGCTCGGTGCTGGATTAGCGCCGCGAACAGCAGGTTCCGCAGGGTTTTCGGCACCATTTTCCGTATACATTGCGTTTTTGCCCGTCTATAATTATCTTGGCGAAAATGGGGCGCCAAAACTGTGTAAAGGGGCTTGCTTATGAAATTGAAGGAACTTTTAAAGGGCATCGACGTCCTCTCCGCCACGGCGGACATGGACCTGGAGATCCCAAATATCAGCTACGACTCCCGCGCCACCCGTCCCGGCGACCTGTTCGTGGCCATGACCGGCTTTGCCACCGACGGCCACGCCTTTATCGGCAAGGCGATGGCCGCCGGCGCGGCGGCGGTGCTGTGCCAGAAGCCGCCGGAGGACCCGGGCTTTCCCTATGTCCGGGTGGCGGACTCCCGCCGCGCCCTGGCGGTGGTGGGCGCCAACTTCTTCGGCCATCCGGCGGACGGCATGACCATGGTGGGCGTCACCGGCACCAATGGCAAGACCACCACCACGTATCTGCTGAAAGCCATCCTGGAGCAGGAGGCGGGGGCCAGAGTGGGACTCATCGGCACCAATCAGAATGTGATCGGCGGAGAGAGCATCCCCACGGAGCGCACCACGCCGGAGTCCTTCGAGCTCCAGCGGCTCTTCGCCCGGATGCGGGACGCGGGCTGCACCCACGTGGTGATGGAGGTCTCCTCCCACGCCCTGGCGCTGGACCGGGTCTACGGCGTCCACTACGCCGTCGGCGTCTTTACCAACCTGACCCAGGACCACCTGGACTTCCACGGGACCATGGAGGCCTACTGCGACGCCAAGGCGGTCCTGTTTCGGAACTGCGACGCGGGCGTCTGCAACGCCGACGACCCCTGGACGCCGCGCCTACTGGAAAACGCCGCCTGCCGGAAGTTCTTCTACGCGGAGCACGCGGCGGCGGACCTGCGGGCGGAGGACGTGGAGCTGGCGGCGGACCACGTGGCTTTCACGGCGGTGACGGCGGAGAAAAAGGTGCCTGTCCGGGTGAATATCCCCGGCGGCTTCATGATATATAATACCCTGGATGTGCTGGGCGCGGCGCTGATGCTGGGCGTCCCCCTGGAGAAGAGCGCCCGGGCTCTCGCCCGCGTCCCCCACGTGAAGGGCCGGGTGGAGGTGGTCCCCACACCGGGGAAGCCCTACACCGTGCTCATCGACTATGCCCACAGCCCCGACGGCCTGGAGAATGTCCTGACCTCCGTAAAGGGCTTTGCCAGGGGCCGCACCGTGGCGCTGTTCGGCTGCGGCGGCGACCGGGATAAGACCAAACGCCCCAAGATGGGTAAGGTGGCGGCGGACATCGCGGACTTTGTCGTCGTCACCACCGACAACCCCCGGACAGAGCGTCCGGCGGACATCATCGCCGACATCCTGCCGGGCCTGGAGGGCGCCTCCACGCCCTACGTGGTGGTGGAGGACCGGGTGGAGGCCATCCACTGGGCGATGGACCACGCGGAGGCGGGCGACGTCGTCGTCCTGTGCGGCAAGGGCCACGAGACGTACCAGGAAGTGAACCATGTGAAGTATCATATGGATGAGCGGGAGATCGTGGCCGATTATCTGAAAGCCGCCCAATAAGACACGAAAGCGCCGGAGACGGCGAAAAGAGGGAGAGGAAGAAGATGGATATTTCGTTACTGCTTGCGCTGGGCGTCAGCTTCCTGCTGACGCTGGTTATTGGCAGGTCCTTGATTTCGGAGCTGCGGAAGCTGAAGGCCGGTCAGGAGATCCGGGAGGACGGTCCGAAGTGGCACGCGGGCAAGGCCGGCACGCCCACCATGGGCGGCATCATGTTCATTCTGGGCACCGGCGTGACCGTGCTGGCCCTGGGCTGGCGGCAGATGCTGCGGGGGGAGTTCTCCCACCTGTACGTCTACCTGTTCGCGCTGATCTTCGGCCTGATCGGCTTTGTGGACGACTACCGCAAGGTCCGCCAGCACCAGAACGAGGGCCTGACCGCGAAGCAGAAGTTTCTGCTGCAGCTGCTGGCGGCGGTGGTGTTTTTGTGTCTGATGCGGTATGAGGGCCTGCTGACCAACGCGCTGTACATCCCCTTTGTCAACGCCACGCTGACCGTCAACTGGATCGTCTATCTGGTGTTCGCGGCCTTCGTCATCGTGGGCTGTGTTAACGCCGTGAACCTGACCGACGGCATCGACGGCCTGGCGTGCGGCGTCACCTTTGTGGTGATGGTGTTCTTCACCGCCGCCGCGGTGGGCTGGCGGCTTCTGGACCTGGCCCTGTTCCCGGCGGCGCTGGCGGGCGGCCTGGCGGCGTTCTTCGTCTACAACCACCACCCTGCCAGGGTCTTCATGGGCGACACCGGCAGCCTGTTCCTGGGCGGCGCCGTGGCGGCCCTGGCCTTTGCCCTGGATATGCCGCTCATCCTGATTCCGGTGGGCGTCATCTATATCGCGGAGACGCTGTCCGACATCATCCAGGTGGGCTATTTCAAGGCGACCCACGGCAAGCGCTTTTTCAAAATGGCGCCCCTGCACCACCATTTGGAGCTGTCCGGCTGGAGCGAGGCGAAGCTGGTGGCGGTGTTCTCCGGCATCACGCTGGTGTGCAGCGTGCTGGCGTATCTGGGCATCCAGGGAAGGTATTGAACCATCGGGAATCCGGAATCGGGAAGGGCGGCATTTCACCGCGGGCGAAACCGATTGAGAGCCGTTGGGCTCTCCGGACCCTGTCATTCCGAATACAGGCAAGTCCCCAAATCAAGTGGAAAGGAGGGAACCACGGTGGCCACACAGCGAAAAGCGGAGCCGCGCCGCAGACCCATTTCGCGGGAGGAGGCCCTGGCCCGGCAGGAGCGCCGGCAGCGGCGGCAGGAGCGGGAGCAGGAGAGCCGGGAGCTGGCCAGAGGGCCCATCGATCTGCCCTTCTGCCTGCTGGTGCTGCTGCTGACGGCCATCGGCCTGGTGATGCTGCTGTCCGCCAGCTTTCCCTCCGCCTATTATGAGACGAAGAACCACGACCCCACCTACTACTTTGTGCGCCAGAGCGTCTTTGCCATCATGGGCATCGCGGCCATGTTCTTCATCGGAAAGATCAACTACCAGCGCTTCCGGGGCCTTGCAAGGCCGCTGCTGTATGTGTCCATCTTCCTGCTGCTGGTCGTGCTGGTTCCCGGCATCGGCATTATGCGCAACAACGCCCGGCGCTGGCTGGGCATCGGCGAGCTGCTGACCTTCCAGCCCTCGGAGATCGCCAAGGTGGCGATTATCTTGTACTTTTCGGACAGTATATCCAAGAAAAAAGACAAAATGCGCACCACCCGGTTCGGTGTGATGCCCTACGCCGTCTGGCTGCTGGTGACCGGCGGCCTGGTCGCCAAGGAGCCCCACCTGTCCGGCGCCATTTTGATCATGGGCACCGGCGCGGTGCTGATGCTGGTGGGCGGCATCAACTGGGCCTGGGTCTTCGGCGCCGTGGGCGCGGCGGCGGCGGGCCTGTATGTGATCTTGTTCGTCATTGGCTACAACACCTCCCGCATCACCTATTGGCTGAATCCCTGGGAGGACGCCGCGGACAAGGGCTACCAGCTGTCCCAAAGCCTGATTTCCATTGGCTCCGGCGGATTGCTTGGCGTGGGTCTGGGTAAGAGCCGGCAGAAGTTTTTGTACCTGCCGGAGGAGCACAACGACTTCATTTTCGCCATCGTCTGCGAGGAGCTGGGCCTGATCGGCGCCACCATCATCATGCTGCTGTTCGCGGCGCTGATCCTGCGGGGCTACTGGATCGCCCTCCACGCCCGGGACCGCTTCGGCAGTCTTCTGGCGGTGGGCGTCACCACGCTGATCGCCATGCAGACCTTTTTGAACATCGGCGTGGTCACGGGATTGCTGCCCACCACGGGCATCTCCCTTCCGTTTTTCAGCTATGGCGGCACGGCGCTGTCGATACAATTGGCGGAGATGGGCATTGTGCTGTCGGTGTCGAGGCAGATGAAGCCCACAAAGGCCGGGTGACAATTGGGAAATCAGAAATGAGGCGAGAGCTGTGGAGAAACCGTTAAATCGCGTCATATTCACCTGCGGCGGCACGGCGGGGCATGTGAACCCCGCCATTGCCCTGGCGCAGCTGATGCATGAAAAGGACCCGGGCACGGAATTTCTGTTCGTCGGCGCGGAGCGGGGCCTGGAAAAGGACCTGATCCCCAAGGCGGGCTACGATTTTCGCACGGTCCATATCTCCAGCTTCCACCGCTCCTTCAGACCGGGGGAGATCAAACACAATGTGATCTCCGTCTGCAACCTGGCGCGGGCGCCCCGGGAGGCCCGGGCGATCTTGCGGGACTTCCGCCCCGACGTGGTCATCGGCACCGGCGGCTACGCGAGCTTCCCCATGGTGAAAGCCGCCGCCAGGGCGGGCATCCCCACGGCGGTCCACGAGTCCAACATGGTGCCCGGCCTGACCACGGAGTTGCTGGAGCCCTTCGCGGACCGCATCATGGTGGGCTTTGAATCCTGCCGCCAGCACTACCGGCACCCGGACAAGGTGACCGTCACCGGCACGCCGGTGCGGGGCGACTTCTTCGCCCTGACGAAGGCGGAGGCCAAGCGCCGGCTGGGCGTGGACGACGGGCGCCCGCTGGTGGTCTCCTTCTGGGGGTCCCTGGGGGCGTCGGGCATGAACCGCCAGATGGCGGACTTCCTGGCGCTGGAGGCGGCGAAGGAGCCCTTCCACCACATCCACGGCGCGGGGAAAAGCGGATATCCGCTGGTCACGCAGCTCTTGCTGGACAAGGGCGTGGACCTGGAACGGCACCCCGCCCTGCGGGTGCGGGAGTACATCTACGACATGGCGCCGGTCATGCGGGCGGCGGACCTGGTCATCTGCCGGGCGGGCGCGTCCACCATCAGCGAGCTGACGGCGCTGGGCGTCCCGGCGCTGATCGTACCGTCGCCCTACGTCACCAACAACCACCAGGAGAAAAACGCCCGCGTCCTGGAGGCGGCGGGCGGCGCGGCGGTGCTGCTGGAGAAGGACTGCTCCGGCCAGACCCTGTTCCAGGCCGCCTGCGGTATCCTCCACGATGAGGCCCGCCGGACGGACATGGAGACCGCCATGGCCTCCCTGGGGATTCGGGACGCAACGGAGCGAATTTATCAGACTGTGCTGGAAATCTGCCAGTAACCTCCTTCCCTTTTGGCCCATAGGATGGTTTGTGATACCACTTTGGGTACGGAAGGGGAACGTGTATGAGCCAGCTTTTGGTAAGAGGCGGCAGACGCCTGCGGGGCGAGGTGACCGTCCAGGGAGCGAAGAACAGCGTGCTGCCCATCCTGGCGGCCACGCTGCTGACAGGCGGACAGGTGGAGCTGCGGAACTGCCCCCGCCTGCGGGACGTGGATGCCAGTATCCGTATCCTGCGGGCGCTGGGCTGCCGCGCGCAGTGGGATGGGAGCAGCCTTCTGGTGGACACCGCCGGGTTGAACGGCTGCGCCATCTCTGATATACTGATGCGGGAGATGCGCTCCTCCGCCATTTTTCTGGGGGCCATTCTGGCCCGGTGCGGCCAGGCGGAGCTGAGCTACCCCGGCGGCTGCGAGCTGGGGCCCCGGCCCATCGACCTGCACCTGGCGGGCCTGCGGGACCTGGGGGCCGAGATCGACGACACCGGCGGTACCCTGCACTGCAGGGCGGCCCGGCTGGAGGGGAAGGAGCTCGTGCTGGGCCTGCCCTCCGTGGGCGCCACGGAGAATCTGATGCTGGCGGCCTGTGGCGCGGAGGGCGTGACCACCATCGCCAACGCCGCCCGGGAGCCGGAGATCGTGGATTTGCAGGATTTTCTGAACGCCTGCGGCGCAAGCGTATCCGGCGCGGGCACCTCCACCGTGACGGTGGAGGGCGGGCGGAAGCTCCACGGCGGGGTGTTCACCGTGATGCCCGACCGCATCGCGGCGGCTACTTACCTCTGCGCGGCGGCGTCCGCGGGCGGGGAGGTCTTCCTCCGGGGCGCGAAGGAGCGGCATCTGGCCACTGTCACCGCGGTCTTGCGGGAGGCGGGGTGCCGCGTCACGGCGGGAGACGGGGGCATCGCCTGTTCCTGTCCCGGGCGGCTGAGAGCGGTCCGCCCCGTGCGGACGGCGCCCTATCCCGGCTTTCCCACCGACGCCCAGGCCGTCCTGATGGCGGCCCTGCTGCGCGGTCGGGGGGCCACGGTGTTTGAGGAGAACATTTTCACAAACCGCTACCGCCATGTGGATGAGCTGACCCGCATGGGCGCGGACATCCGCGTGTCCGGCCGGGTGGCGGTGGTCACGGGGGTGGAGACCCTCTACGGCGCGGCGGTGCGGTGCACCGACCTGCGGGGCGGCGCGGCGCTGTGCGTGGCGGCCCTGGCGGCGGAGGGGGAGACCCGCGTCTCCGAGATCGGCCACATAGACCGGGGCTACGAGGATATTGCCAGAGACCTGCGGTCCCTGGGCGCGGAGATAGAACGGACAGAGACAGACAGTCAGGAGTAAGACGATGGCGAGACGCAGACATTCCAACCGGCGGCGGAGGGGAAGCTTCGGCTTCCTCTATAAGCTGCTGTCCACGTTGGTGATCTGCGGGGCCATCGTCGTGGCGCTGACGCTGTTTTTCCGGGTGGACACCATCGTCGTCACCGGACAGGAGCGGTACACCGAGCAGGAGATTCTGGACGCCACGGGCATCGAGAATGGCGACAACCTGTATCTCCTGAACAAGAACGACGTGGCCAGCCGCATGGTGGCGTCCCTGCCCTATCTCAAGAGCGTCCGGATCAACCGGAAGCTGCCGGACACCCTGCTGATCGAGGTGGAGGAGTGCGGCACGCCGCTGGCAGTCGTTCAGGACGGCTACACATGGCTGGTCAGTCCGGGAGACAAGACGCGGGGCAAGCTCAAGATCGTGGACCAGATGGAGTCCGGCGCCGCCGCGGGTTACGGCGTCATCGACGGCTGCACGCTGCTGGCGCCCTCCGTGGGGGGCCAGCTGGCGCTGGCGACGGAATACAGCGGCCAGCAGGAGAGTCTGGAAAAGCTGCTGCACGCCCTGGAGGACGCGGCGCTGCTGGACCGGGTGGACGGCATCCATCTGGACGACCTGTCTGTGCTGACGATGGACTACGACGGGCGCTTCACGGTGAAGCTGCCCTACGGCGCGGACTACACCTATAAGCTGCAATACCTGCTGTTGACGTTGGACGATGAAAAGATCCAGGACAACATGACGGGCACCATCGATCTGAGCCGGGACGACGGCAAGGCCTATCTCAAACAAAACGCGCGCTGACGTGCCACGGTGCGGGAAAGCCGACGTAAAACGGAGGGGCGGATCCTGCCGCTTCTCCGCTTTTTTCAGAAATTTCAGGCGAAAACCAAAAGGGACTCTTGACCGGAGCGGGAAAGTGTCATACAATAAACTAAATATCTCAGAACACAGGATATAGGGAAAATCAGCGGGGTTTTCGCCCGTTTCTACAAAAGATAGTAGGAGGCACCACTATGGCATTTGGATTGGAGACCGGCCCCGATACCGTCGTCAACATTAAGGTCATCGGCGTCGGCGGCGGCGGCAACAACGTGGTCAACCGCATGGTCCGCTCCGGCACCAAGGGCGTGGATTTCGTGGCGGTGAATACCGACAAGCAGGCGCTGAACGTGTCCAGCGCTACTTATAAAATTCAGATCGGCGAGAAGCTGACTCACGGCCAGGGCGCGGGCTCCGACCCGGAGGTGGGCCGCAAGTCCGCCGAGGAGAGCCGCAACCAGATCGCCAAGGCTCTGGAGGACACCGACATGGTGTTCATCACCGCCGGCATGGGCGGCGGCACCGGCACCGGCGGCGCGCCCATCGTGGCGGAGATCGCCAAGGAGATGGACATCCTGACCGTGGCCGTGGTGACCAAGCCCTTCGGCTTTGAGGGCCGCCGCCGCATGCAGCAGGCCGAAAAGGGCATCGCCGAGCTGGAGGGGAAGGTGGACTCCCTGGTCATCATCCCCAACGAGCGGCTGAAGCACGCCACCGACCAGAAGATCACCTTCGCCAACGCCTTTGAGATCGCCGACGATGTGCTGCGTCAGGCGGTGCAGTCCATCTCCGACCTGATCCGGGACACCGGCTTCATCAACCTGGACTTTGCCGACGTCACCGCCATTATGAAAAACGCCGGCATGGCCCATATGGGCGTGGGCCGCGCCGCTGGCAAGGGCAAGGCCGAGGAGGCCGCCAAGATGGCCATTTCCAGCCCTCTGCTGGAGACCTCCATCGAGGGCGCCAAGGGCGTCCTGATCAACGTCACCGGCTCCATGGACATCGGCCTGGAGGAGGTGGAGCAGGCCGCCAGCCTGGTGCAGGCCGCCGTCCACCCCGACGCCCTCACCATCTTCGGCGCCACCTTCGACGAGACGTTGGACGACGAGATCCGCGTCACCGTCATCGCCACCGGCTTCGACAAGGCCCCCGGCCAGCTGCCGAAGGTCGCCGCCGCGCCCGCTGCCCAGAGCGGCGCTCCCGCCACGGCGCCGGAGCCCGTGCCCCTGAAGGAGGAGGACGTGCCCAAGCCCGAAGTGGAGGACGACCCCTTCGACGACATTTTCAAAATTTTCAACAAGCGCGATTAAGAAAATACTGGAGGACCCCGCAGACTTTTGCCTGCGGGGTCCTTTTTCGCGCCCTGAAATCCCGGCGGCGGGGATTTGTACCATGGACGCGCTGCCGCTTTTTGCTTGGCGTGGTTTCAAACCGGCGGCAAATGATAACGGTGCCGGCGGGACGAACGCGCCTCCGGCGATTTTTCAAAAGGGGTGATTTGATTGTATGGACCATCGCAAATCGCAAAACGCGCCCTCCAGGGCGGGGCGGCGCTCCTCCTGGCGCTGTTTCTTTGCGCCCCGGCAGTGGCCGTGGCCGCCGGTGTGACGGCGGACGCCGCCGGCGCCCGGATGCTGGTCCCGGTGGGCCACACCGTGGGCATCAAGCTGTTTTCCCGGGGCGTTGTGGTGATCAAGCTGTCTGACGGCGGCACACCCGCCAGGGAGTGCGGCCTGCGGACGGGAGACATCATCGTCAGCTGCGGCGGCACCGCCGTGACGTCCACGGAGCAGTTCCAGGCGCTGCTGCAGGAAAACGGCGACGCCGCCACGGACCTACAGGTCCGCCGGGACGGCGGCAGCATGACGCTGTCCGTGGAGCCCGCGCAAAATGACCAGGGGAGCTACTGCATCGGCGCGTGGATTCGGGACAGCATGGCGGGTATCGGCACCATGACCTATTACGACCCCGCCACCGGCGACTTCGGCGCCCTGGGCCACGGCATCACGGACGTGGACACGGCCCAGCTGATGCCCTTCTCCAACGGCTCCATCCTGCCCTCCACCGTGAAGGCGGTGAAAAAGGGCGAGGCTGGCGCGGCGGGCGAGCTCCGGGGCGACTTCGACCTGACATGCGACCTGGGCGAGCTGCACGCCAACACCGACAGCGGCGTCTTCGGCACGCTGGCGGAGGAGGACTACGGGCCTGTCCAGGGCGACGCGGTGCCCGTGGGCACGGCCAGGCCCGGCGGCGCCGTCATCCGCTCCAATGTGGAGGGGGACGCGGTGCGGGAGTATGAGATCGAGATTTTAAAAGTAGTGCCCAACGCGGCGGACGGGCGGGACATGGTGCTCTCCGTCACGGACCCGGCGCTGATTGCCGCCACCGGCGGCATTGTCCAGGGGATGAGCGGCAGTCCCATCCTGCAGGACGGCGCTCTGGTGGGCGCCGTGACCCACGTTTTGCTGAACGATCCGACAAAAGGATATGGAATTTTGATTGAAAATATGCTGGAGGCGGCATAAAACCGCCTGATAACGCAAACCGCGGGCGCGCCGTCAAGGCGCGCCCGCCTGCCGCTTCCACCCCGCGGCCGTTTCCTGTTTCCATGGGCGCCGGACGAAAAACAAAAAAATATTGTTGAAGACTAACAAAAAGTTTGACAAATAAAGGTCGACCTTTTATAATAGCATATAGAGATGGCGGCGCGGACGGTTCGCGGAGAATTTGGCCACCTTTCGTATCCGAGGGGTCCGGCGGTCGGTACCGTCTCCAAATTGTTTTTAAAGGGGAAATTGCGTATGAAACAGTCGGAGGCCCAGAAGAACGCGCGGATCGAAAACATTTATCAGCTGGACGGGCGGGTGCCTGTCGGGAAAGCCATCCCGTTTGGGCTGCAGCATGTGCTTGCGATGTTCGTATCCAACGTGGCGCCCATCATCCTGGTCGCCTCGGTGGCGCTCTATGACGGCCAGCCCTTCACCGCAGTGGAGACGGCCCGCCTGATCCAAAACGCCATGTTCATCGCCGGTATCGGCACACTGATCCAGCTCTATCCCATCTGGAAGATCGGCTCCAGGCTGCCGGTGGTCATGGGCGTCAGCTTCACCTTCGTCTCCGCCATGATGGTGCTGGCGGCCCGGGACTACGGGCTGATGATCGGCGCCATCATCGTCGGCGGCTGCATCGAGGGCGTTCTGGGCCTGACGGTGAAGTACTGGCGGCGGTTCGTGGCCCCCATCGTCTCCGCCTGCGTGGTGACGACCATCGGCTTCTCCCTGCTGGGCGTGGGCATCAGCTCCTTCGGCGCCTCCGCCGTGTATGAATTCGGCAGCTGGCAGAACCTGCTGGTGGGCACCATCACCCTGGCGGCCTGCCTGGTGTTCCAGTCCCTGGCCAAGGGCTTCTGGAAGCAGCTGTACGTCCTCTTCGGCCTGGTGGTCGGGTACATCGTGGCGGTCTTTTTCGGCATGGTGGACTTCGCCTCCATCGGCGCGAGCATCGGCGAGATGGGCGTCATCTCCCTGCCCATGCTGTTCCACTACGCGCCCAAATTCCAGATCGGCGCCATCATCTCCGTGACCCTGGTGTTCTTCGTCTCCGCCGCCGAGACCATCGGCGACACCACGGCGGTCTGCACCGGCGGCCTGGGCCGGGACATCACCGAGAGAGAGCTCTCCGGCTCCCTGTGCTGCGACGGCTTTATCTCCGCCGTCTCCGGCGGCGTCTTCGGCTGCACGCCCATCACCTCCTTCAGCCAGAACGTGGGCCTGGTGGCCATGACCAAGGTGGTCAACCGTTTCACCATCATGTTCGGCGCCCTGACCCTGGTTATCGCCGGACTGTTCCCGCCCATCGGCGCTTTCTTCTCCACGCTGCCGGACTGCGTGCTGGGCGGCTGCACGGTCATCATGTTCGGCGCCATCATCGTCTCCGGCGTGACCATGCTGGGCCAGTGCGGCCTGGATCAGCGCAACACCCTGATCGCCGCCGCTTCCTTCGCCATCGGCATCGGCGTCACCCAGGTGGACGGCTTTTTCAACCACATGCCCCAGGTGATCGGGGACATCTTCTCCGGCAACCCCGTGGCGGGTGTGTTCGTCGTCTCCATGATCCTGTCTTTGACGCTGCCGAAGAAGGTGGAGGTGCAGAACGCCCTGACACCGGAGAACATCGAAAAGGACTGACCGCCTCCGGGAAACGCCGCGCGGCAATAAAATCAGAAAGAGGACCGCTCAGGCGGTCCTCTTTTTCGCGCTCCGCGGGACAGAACGCGGGAAATTTTACGGATCATTAACGCAAAATCGTAAAAATCTCCAATCTTTCAGACGGAATATCGTATAAAATTTCGCAAACGTTTGCCTTGATTTTTATAGCGGTTTCAAGTATACTGTGATGGCGAAATTCGGAAAGAGGAAGTTGCTGTTATGTCTACTCTTTTGTCGGTGTCCATCGCCATTCTGGCGGGGCTGCTCATGACCCGCGTGATCCACCCGCTGAAGCTGCCGGACGTCACGGCCTATCTGATGGCCGGCGTTCTGATCGGCCCCTACTGCCTGGGCACCATGCACATCGACGGGCTAGGCTTTGTCTCCGCCGACGCGGTGAGCCGGCTGTCCCTGATCTCGGAGGTGGCCCTGGGCTTCATCGCGTTCTCCATCGGCAATGAGTTCCGCCTGCAGGACCTGAAAGCCACGGGGCGGCAGGCCACCATCATCGGCATCGTCCAGGCCCTGACGGCCACGCTGCTGGTGGATCTGTCCCTGGCGGCGGTCCACGTGATCATGCCGGATAAGCTGTCCGTGGCCCAGGTCATCACCCTGGGCGCTATCGCCACCGCCACCGCTCCCGCCGCCACGCTGATGGTGGTGCGGCAGTACAAGGCCAAGGGCCCGCTGACGGACCTTCTGCTGCCAATCGTGGCCCTGGACGACGCCGTGGGCCTGGTGGTGTTCGCTGTGTCCTTCGGCATCGCCAAGACGCTGGTCAGCGGCGAGGTGGACCTGGTCTCCATCCTGGTGAACCCCTTTGTGGAGATCGTGGGCTCGCTGCTGCTGGGCGCGGTGATGGGCTGGCTGCTGACCCAGCTGGAAAAGCTGTTCCACTCCAACACCAACCGCCTGAACATGACCATCGCGTTCGTGTTTCTGACCGCCTCCCTGGCCATGCTGGAGTTCCGGGTGGGCCCCGTTACCGTGGGCTTTTCCTCCCTGCTGGTGTGCATGATGCTGGGCACGGTGTTCTGCAACCTCTGCCCCCTGTCGGAGGACCTGATGGGCGCGGCGGACAAGTGGACGTCTCCGCTGTTCGCGCTGTTCTTCGTCATCAGCGGCGCGGAGCTGGAGCTGAACGTGTTCCTGGACGCCGCCATCGTCTGCATCGGCGTTGTGTATATCGTGTTCCGCTCCGCCGGCAAGTATATCGGCGCCTATGCCAGCTCGAAGTGGACCCACTGCGCGCCCAACATCTGCAAGTACCTGGGCATCACGCTGCTGCCCCAGGCGGGCGTGGCCCTGGGCATGTGCACCACCGCCATGCAGCTCGGCGAGCAGGGCGGACTGATCCGCAACATCACGCTGTTCTCCGTGCTGGTGTATGAGATGGTGGGCCCGCTGCTGACGCGGCAGGCCCTGACCAAGGCCGGCGACATCAGGCCCATGTCCGACGAGATCCGCAACCGCCGCCAGACCAAGCTGGAGGCCGCCAAAAAGAAAGGCAGATAACGAAAGTCCCCTGGATTTATATCCAGGGGACTTTTTCAATATCCGGCCAGCTTGGCGTTGAGCTTGCGGTAAACGCGCTTCTGGAGCCAGGGCTCCGTGGAGGCGGCGACGGCGTCCTCCAGGCCGAACCAGCCCACACGGCTGTTCTCATCCGGCTTGCAGCGCACCGGCAGGGCCGGGTCGGCCTCCAGCAGGAAGGTCAGGTTCAGATGCAGGTGGGAGGGGACGTACCGCCCCCGCTTTTCGTGGCCGCTGACGGGCAGAATCTCCAGGGAGTAGATATCCTCCGTCACGGGGCGCGCGGCGGTCAGACCGCTCTCCTCCCGGACCTCCCGCAGCGCCACGACCAGCAGGTCCCGCTCGCCGTCGGCGTGGCCGCCCAGCCAGGCCCAGGAGCGGTACAGGTTGTGCCAGGCCAGCAGGACCCGCGTCCGGTCCGGGCTGACCACCCAGGCGGAGGCGGTCAGATGGGCCGACGGGTTCTCCCGGCCATACAGCGCCTCGCCGCTCTCCAGGCGGCGCAGCAACTCCGCCCGGTCCCGTTCCTCCTGCTGATAGGCCGCCAGCGCGGCGCAAAGGTCCATAGATATCACTCCCGTCAAGTCATTTCACTCCCATGATAGCACATCCCGCCGAAAAAGGGAAGAAAGGGCTGAAACCATTGGGGGACAAGGGCTAGGACGGTCTCGAAAATCGTGTCGAACGATTTATGGAATAATTTAATAGCCTCGCCTTGAAAATCATGTAATTTTATGCTAGTTTATAGAAAACGGATTCACGAATCCGTCGCAAATTCTGGGAAAAGGACAAGGGTAATATGGACAACAGAAGAACTGTATTGCTGGCAGATGCCAACGAGGGCTTCCGCACCATGCTGCGGGAGGCCATAGAGAAAATAGAGGGATTCACGGTCGTGGGTTCCACTGGGGATGGGGCGGAAGCTTTACAGTTGATGGGTCAGTATCATCCTGATTTGGCGGTGATGGACGTGGTCCTGCCGGGGCTGGACGGCCTGGGCGTGCTGCGCCAGCTGCGGGCCCGGGACGGCGCGATACCCAAGGTCATTCTGGTCTCAGCCTTCTGCGCCGACCAGGTGGTGGCCGAGGCCATGTCCCTGGGCGCCAGCTACTTCCTGCCAAAGCCCTGCGAGACCGACGCCCTGCTGGACCGGATGGTGAGCGTGTTTGAACAGCCCGCCGCGCCGGAGCAGCACGCCGCCGTCCTGAAAAACATGGTCACCTCCGTCATCCACGAGATCGGCGTCCCCGCCCATATCAAGGGCTACCAGTACCTGCGGGAGGCCATCATCATCGCGGTCAATGACATGGAGGTCATCAACGCCGTCACCAAGGTGCTGTACCCCGCCGTGGCCAAGCGCTTCGGCACCACGCCCAGCCGGGTGGAGCGGGCCATCCGCCACGCCATCGAAGTGGCCTGGGACCGGGGCGACCTGGAGACGCTGCAAAAGTACTTTGGCTACACGGTGAGCAACGCCAAGGGCAAGCCCACGAACTCGGAATTCATCGCCATGATCGCCGACCGGCTGGTATTGGAGATGAAGAACGGCAAGGGGCTGAGCGTGTGAGCGCACGAACAAAAAGGAGAGGCACGGCCTCTCCTTTTTCTCATGCGGTTTTCAGCTTCTCGCCGATGACGGCCGTTTGGGCAGGTGTGGGCGCTTCCTCCAGCGTCAGCTCCACGACCCGGTCACCGTAGAACAGCAGGTATTCATTCCGCATATCCCCATCCTCCCAGCGCTTGCGGTAGACCGCGTCGGCGCCCCAGCGCGCCGGGGACGATTCGGGCAGCCAGTCCCAGCTGAAATCGAATGTGACAGTCCCGTGGACCCGGACAGAGAAGCCGGTGTTTTCCAGATAGTCCCGCACCACCAGATCCCGCAGCCAGGGCTGCTTGATGTCCGTGATCTCATAGCTTAGGGAGAGGGGGCCGGAGCCGGAATCATTCTGGACCCGCTCCTGGCAGCTGCTGTGGGCGAGGAAGACCGTCCGGGACGCGGAGCGCTCCCGGGAGACGTGTTCGTAGGTCTCGCCGGTCAGATCCTCCAGGGTCATGGGCAGGGCCATGGGGTCTTTGTCGTAAGAATAGCCCTGATAGGTGTAGGTCTCCTCGCCGGGGTGGTCCAGGTCCAGGCGGAAGATGCAGAAGGTCAGTCCGCCGGTCAGGGCAAAGGCCAGCACAAAACAGCTGATCAGCGTGACGGCCCGGTTGAGCCCGGCGGAGACCCTTTTGCGCTTTAAGCGTGCCTTGATGAAGTTCGGAAGGAACATCAGCAGCATCATCAGCAGCAGGCTGCCAACGCCGATGGCCAGCTGCTGGCGGGAGCGGGCGAGGACGCCGAACCAGAGCGGCAGCCCCGCCCCCAGCAGCGCCAGGGCCGCCGCCTGCAGCCCCCGGTGGCTGTGGGTCTCCACAAAGGCGCCGCTCTGGGCCGCCGCTTTGGCCCGCCTGTACCAGAGGAGGTAGGAGACCAGCTCCGTCAGGCACAGCAGGATCACCACCGCCCAGCAGACGCCCACAAACAGACTGGTGTAGCTGGAGAGGACGCCGACAGGCTCCCGGTGCAGCCTCCGGAAGAACATTCCCAGCTGGATCAGGGCCAAAAGCAGCATCACAGCCTGCCCGGGCAGGAAGTTCTTCTTCATGGCCCGGTGGACGGTCTCCACTTGCACCGCCGCGTCCGTCTCAATGGGCACCGGGGCCTCCGCCTCGTTGTAATAGACCTGCATCTGGGCCCACTTCGCCGCGGGTTGCCACCCGGCCTGGGCGCAGTAGTCCTGAAAGGTGTCCTGCCCCTCGGCAAGGCCCGCGTCGAACTCCGACGCCTTGGGGAAATACGTCACGGCAAAGTGCAGCTTCTTCGGCACTATCCGGCGGTACAGCCAGCCGAAATTGCCCATCTTCTCCAGCAGCCAGCCTCTGGCGGCCATCCGCTCCAGATGGGCCTGGATGCCGGTGCGGTCATAAAAGGAAAACAGCTCAAAGCGGCGCTTCGTGTCCCTCATGTGGCGTTCCCTCCCCTGCCCGTCTGGGCCTCATAGTCCGCCGCCAGGGTCAGCAGGCGGCGGTATTCCTCGTCCAGCATCTTCTGCCCGGCCTCGGTGATGAGGTAGCTCCGTTTCCGGCCCTCCACCTTCGTCTCCACGATCATCCCCGCCTGGAGGAAGCTCTCCAGCAGGTTGTACAGCGTTCCCGGCCCCACGGCCACCCGGCCATGGGTCAGCGCGCCGACCTGGGCCATGATGTCCGCGCCGCAGCACTCCCGCCGCAGGCACAGCAGGATGTAGAACATCTGCTCCGTCAGGGTCTGGAATTTCTCCCGCGCCATCGCCGCGCCTCCTTTTAACGAATATCGATATTTGCAATGACAGTATAATATCGAATATCGATCTTGTCAAGAAAAACTTTACGCCTTGCCTTTTCCGGCGGGATATGCTATCCTAGACCAAAAGAAGCAAGAAAAGAGGAGAGCCAGTCATGACATATTCCTTCCGCCCCCGGGGCGTCTGCTCCCAAGCGATGCAGGTGGAGCTGGACGACCAGGGCGTCATCCGGGACCTGCGGGTCCTGGGCGGGTGCAGCGGCAATCTGCAGGGCATCGCCGCCCTGGTGCGGGGCATGCCCGCCCGGGAGGCCGTGGAGCGCCTGAAGGGCATCCGCTGCGGCTTCAAGGACACCTCCTGCCCGGACCAGCTGGCCAGGAACCTGGAGCAGATTCTGGACAAACAGTGAGACAGGGGGGCTGTTTTACCGGCAGCCCCTTTTGTACTGCCCGCCGTGTGGGCGGGCGAAAAAGAGGAGAGAGTTTGGAACTATGAAGATCGTGTTGGTCATCGACCAGTTTGACGACGCCAATAACGGCACCACCATCAGCGCCCGCCGCTTCGCCACGGCTTTGAAGGAGCACGGCAACGAGGTGCGGGTCATCGCCATCGGCAAGCCGACGGACTACAAGTACGCGGTGCGGCAGATGAAGTTCCCGCCGGTGGTGGAGCACCTGATCACCAGCCAGGGTATGCGGCTGGCGATCCCCAACAAGCACGTCTTTGAAAAGGCGGCGGCCTGGGCGGACGTGGTGCACTTCATGATGCCCTCGCCCCTGGCCATCACGGGACTGCGGCATGTGGAGAAGCTGGGCATCCCCCACACGGGGGCATTCCACTGCCAGCCGGAGAACATCACTTTCACCCTCCACATGGGCAACAGCAAGCGGGCCAACGACCTGCTGTACCATGGCTTCCGGGATACCTTCTACAACCGCTTCACCCATATCCACTGTCCCAGCAACATGATCGCAAACCAGCTCCGTGAGCACGGCTACACCGCCCGGCTCCACGTCATTTCCAACGGCATCAGCCCCCAGTATTTTTACGGCAAGCGCCCCAAGGAGGACTGGATGCGGGGGTACTTCAACGTGTTGATGGTGGGCCGGTACGCCGGGGAGAAGCGGCAGGACGAGCTGATCGAGGCCTGCGCCAAGTGCCGCCACGCCAAGGAGATTCAGGTCATTCTGGCGGGCAAGGGGCCCCTGGAGAAGAAGTACCGCAAGCTGGCGGAAAAGCTGCCCAACCCCATTGTCATGCGGTTCTACGAGCCCTCCCGCCTGATCGAGATTTTGCACATGGCGGACCTGTACGTCCACACCTCCGACGCGGAGATCGAGGCCATGAGCTGCATGGAGGCTTTCGCCTGCGGCCTGGTTCCCGTCATCGCGGACTCTCCCCGGTCCGCCACGCCCCAGTTCGCCCTGGACGAGCGGAGCCTGTTCCCCGCGGGGGACACGGACGCCCTGGCGGAGCGCATCGACTACTGGATCGAGCACCCGGACGAGCGCTGTGAGATGGAGCACCGCTACGCCGAGCACGCCAAGCAGTACGCTCTGGACCGTTCCATCGAGCAGACGGAGGAGATGTTCCGCCTGACCATTGCCGAGCAGGGGAAGAAGTAAATACGCGCCGATCCGCCAGACGGGGCCGCTCTCACCAGCGGCCCCGTTTTCGCATACCATGGAACAGCAACTAAGGAGGAGTGAACGATGGCTTATTCCGACCGGGAGCTGCTGGCGCGGCTAATCCAATGCGAGGCGGGCGGCGAGGGGGATATCGGCATGAAAGCGGTGGCGGGCGTGGTGATGAACCGGGTCCACGCCAAGGGCGGCGAATACGCCCGGGTGGGCCAGGGCAGCATCCGCAACATCATCTTCCAGCCCTACCAGTTCGTCTGCGCCAGCGAGACGGAGGGCGGCGCCTACAATCCCCAGAATATTTACAACATGCGGCCTGAGCAGATCCACTACGATATCGCCGATTGGGCCATCGCGGGAAACCGGGTGCCGGATGTGGCGGAATCCCTGTGGTTTTACAATCCCTTTGGCCCTACCTGCCGCTCCCGCTTTCCATCGGACGTGGGATACTGGCAGACGCGCATCGGCGACCACTGCTTTTATAACCCGACAGACGCGTATTACAAGACTTGAGAGGTGTTATGATGGTACATTATCAGAATCATACTTACACGCCCGGAATGTCCGGGCAGACGATGGACGGGCGACCGCTCTCCCAGCTGGACTGGTCCGCGGAGATCACCCCCGGGCCGGAGAACCAGACCCGCCCCACCTCGGACACGGGGATGGGCGGCATGGCCGGCGGAATGGACACGGCGGCCGGGATGCCCACTGAAATGATGGGCCCGTCCGGCGGCATGATGGCCCAGGGCAGGCAGATGTTCCCCATGAACGGGGAGGCGCCCGCGCAGAACGGAGATCTGACCATGCGGCGGACCGGTCTGCCCGACGAGGTGATCGAGGCACCCACCACGGTGGATGAGGCGTACCGGGGCTCCCTGAAGGCGATGCTGAACCGCTATATCGGCAGCTACGTTGTCGCCACGTTCCTGCTGGGCACCCAGGGGACGATCTCCTGGGAGGGGACGCTGTTCGACGTGGGCAACGATTTTGTGACGATCTACCAGGAGCCCCGGGACCGCTATATCGTCAGCGATATCTACTCCCTGAAGTATATCGAGTTCTACGACACCAAACGCCGGGAGCTGTGCGAGGCCCTGCTCCGGCAGAACGGCTGGAGGAACAATACCTGACGCTGTTTTTGCAAAAGGGGATTGCGGGGGCGGGCGGCCTGTGCTAAAATTTGGGCATCACGAAGGATAAAGGAGAATTCCAATGGAGTTTGCAAAATTGTCCGCGGAGCGGTATTCCCTCCGCAAGTTCAGCGACCGCCCCGTGGAGGCGGAGAAGCTGGCCCTGATTCTGGAGTCCGGCCGCAACGCCCCCACCGCCCACAACTACCAGCCCCAGCGCATCTTCGTCCTCCAGACGCAGTCGGCGCTGGAGAAAGCCGACGGCTGCATGGGTGCCCACTTCCATCCCCCGGTGATTCTGGCGGTGGCCTATGACCCGGCCACGTCCTGGAAGCGGGAGGGGGACGGCAAGGACCACGGCGAGATCGACGCCGCCATCGCCGCCACCCAGATGATGCTCCAGGCCGCGGACCTGGGGTTGGGCACCACGTATGTGGGGATGTTCGACCCGGAGAAGCTGCTGGCGGCCTTCCCGGAGATGGCGGGCCTGCGGCCCATCGCCCTGCTGCCCCTGGGCTACCCGGCGGAGAGCGCCCACCCCGCCCGGCTCCACACCGACCGCAAGCCCCTGGAGGAGCTGGTCCGGTACCTGTGAGAGAAAAAAGAGACTGCCGTTCGGCAGTCTCTTTTTCATATCATTATCTCCGGCGGCCCCGGTAATTGCTGCTGCGGCCCCGGCCCACACTGCGGCCGTAGCGGTAGCGCCTGCGGCTGAACAGCAGCTTCCACACGATCAGCGCCACGATCAAAACCGCCAGCACCACCAGAGCCACCCGGACGCTGGTCTTGGCGAAGAACAGATGCACGTCCCGCCAGAAGGTCAGCAGCCTGGAGGCCTCCACGTCGTTGGAGGCCAGCAGGTCCACGGTGGCGTAGACCGTGCCGTCATAGCGCAGCTCCATGGTCCCCAGCTTCTGGCCCGCCGTCACCGGGGCCTCCACCGTCTCCTGGAGCAGCGTGACGTTCGGCTCCAGGTCGTCCGGCGACAGGACCTTGGGCATCAGGACCTCCACATCCCCGGCGGTGACGGCCAGGACGTGGTCGATCTTGGACAGGGAGACGGGCACCTCCTGGATTGCCGTCTGGCCCTCCACGACGGTCTGATAGGTGAAGTTGTCAAAGGCCCAGTTGAAGAGCAGGTTGGTGTCAAAAAAGCTGTAGGTCCGGATCTCGCCGTTCTCCAGCGTCACCCGGTCGCCGCCCAGCACCACGCTGATGAAGCTCAGGCTTCCGTGGGTGGCGGAGGACACCAGACAGTGGCCGGCCTCGCTGGTGGAGCCGGTCTTGATGCCATGGGCGTCGCTGTTGAGGTAGCCCCGGGAGTACCAGGCGCCGATGAGGTAGTTGGTGGTGTGCAGGGTCCGGGCATCGGACAGGTTGGTGGCGGGAACCGTATAGGTGGCGGTGTCGCAGATGCGCATGAAGTCGGGGTGGGTCATGGCTTCTTTGGTGATGAGGTACATGTCCCAGGCGGAGGTGTAGTGTTGGGAGTCGTGAAGGCCGTTGGGATTGGCGAAGTGGGTGTTTACGCAACCCAGCTCCCCGGCTTTGTCGTTCATGGCCGCCACAAAGGCGCTGACCGAGCCGGAGACGGCCTCCGCCAGGATGTTGCAGGCTTCGTTGGCGGACACCACCAGCATGCAGTACAGCAGGTTTTCCACCGTCATGGTCTCGCCGGCCTGAATGTTGGCGGAGCTGCCGTCGGCGGACAGGCCGGACAGGGCGGAGGCGGTGGCGGTGATCTCCTGGCCCATGGCCAGGGAGCCGTCCTCAATGGCCTCCAGGGTCAGCAGGGCCGTCATGATCTTGGTCAGGCTGGCGGGGTACAGCTCCTGGTGCTCGTTTTTGGCGTAGACGGGAAGCCCCGTGTTGGTGTCCACCAGCAGAGCCGCCTTACACTGGATGTCCGGCTCCTCCGGCAGGACGGGGGACTCCGCCTCGTCAGCGGCGGCGAAGGGCGCGGCCCACAGGCTCATGACCAGGGCGGCCAGCAAAAAAACCGAGAAAAAGCGTTTTGTTTTCATGTCCATCTCCTGTGATCTATGTTATAATCATCGTGTATCGGCGCAAAACGGCGGGTCCGCTCAGGCAAAATCCGCGCGGATTCGACATATATCAGTAGTATACCAAAAAACCCACAGGAGTTCAACAGGGATGGAAAAGGGAAAAATCGCTAAAATCGAGTGGCTCTTGTTGGGCATGACGGCGCTGTTTCTGGGTCTGCTGCTTCTGGCCCACCGGGACCGGGCGGCTCTGGCGGACGGCGCCGTGGAGACGGCGGTGGAGGTACCCCAGGAGGAGCTGCTGCCGGACCTCTCCCCCCTGAATCTGAACGCCGCCACGGCTGAGGAGCTGGCGGCGCTGCCCGGCATCGGGGAGGAGCTGGCCCGCCGCATCGTGGAATACCGGACGGAGCACGGAACATTCGCGACAATCGAGGAGATCATGGAGGTGTCCGGCATCGGCGAGGGGAAGTTTGCCGCGCTGGAGGGCCGGATCACTGTGGACGGAGAGGACTGAGATATGAAAATTCTGGTGGTGGACGACGAGCGGACCCTGGTGAAGGGCATGAAATTCAACTTGGAGAACGAGGGCTATCAGGTGGAGTGCGCCTACGACGGCGCGGCGGCGGTGGAGCTGGCCCGGAACGGGAAATTCGACCTGCTGATTCTGGACGTGATGATGCCGGAGGTGGACGGCCTGGAGGCCTGTATGCGCATCCGGGAGTTCTCCAACGTGCCCATCATCATGCTGACCGCCAAGAGCGAGGACGCGGACAAGCTGATGGGCTTTGAGTGCGGGGCGGACGACTATCTGACCAAGCCCTTCAACATCCTGGAGCTGAAGGCCCGGGTCCGGGCGCTGCTGCGGCGGGCCGCCGGGGTCCAGCGGGCCCGGGGCGCGGTGCTGACGGCGGGGAACCTCTCCCTGAACACCGAGGAGCGGGTGGCCGTCCGGGACGGAAAGACCGTGGACCTGACGGCCAAGGAGTACGACCTCATCGAGCTTCTGATGCGGAACCCCCGGCGCATCTACAGCCGGGAAAATCTCATGAACGTGGTTTGGGGCTACACCTACGCGGGGGACTACCGCACCGTGGACGTCCACATCCGCCGCCTGCGGGAGAAGCTGGAGAGGAACCCGGCGGAGCCGGACCACATCATGACCAAGTGGGGGGTGGGGTATTATTTCAAGGAATAAGCAGCGAATCTGGAGCAGCCTCCGGGTCAAATTCGGCCTGAGCTACCTGCTGATCATCGCCGCGGTGCTGCTGCTGCTGAACACCTATCCCCTGCTGGTGTCGGAGGACATGGTGTTCCACTCCAAGGAGGCCACCATGCAGAGCAGCGTCTCCGTCATGGTGTACTCCCTGTCCGGCCTGGACCGGCTGAACGAGGAGAACGTGGCGGCGGCCATGGCGGTGGTGGAGGAGACGGGGCTCTCCCGCATCCTGGTGACGGACGAGGCGGGCAAGGTCCTCTATGACACCCGGGAGACCGGCGGCGCCGTGGGCGACTATGTGTTTTTCTCAGAGATCGTCCAGGCCCTGATGGGCTATGACGCGTTCTCCTGCATCTATCAGAACGGGGCCTTCCGCAGCCGGGCCACCTCGCCGGTGCTGTATCAGAACCGCATCATCGGCGCGGTGTACGCCTATGAGTACGACACCGGGCAGGCGGCGCTGCTGGAGGGGCTCCAGACCAACCTTTTGAAGCTGTCCGCCATGATTGGCGTGGTGGTGCTGGTCCTGAGCCTAATCTTGTCCGTGGCGCTGACGAAGAAGATCGGCCGCCTGCTGACGGCCATCCGCCAGGTGCGGGAGGGTGCCTACAGCCACCGGGCCGAGATCGGCGGCCACGACGAGATCGCTCAGATCGGCGAGGAGTTCAACAGCCTGACGGACCGTCTCCAGACCACGGAGAACGCCCGCCGCCGCTTTGTGTCCGACGCGTCCCACGAGCTGAAGACGCCCCTGGCGGCCATCCGGCTGCTGTCGGACTCCATTTTACAGACCGAGAATATCGACCCCACCACCACCCGGGAGTTCGTCATGGACATCCGCCAGGAGGCGGAGCGCCTCTCCCGCATCACGGAGGACCTGCTGCGCCTGACCCGGCTGGACAGCGGCGTGCTGGACGCGCCCACGGCGGTGGACGTGCTGCCGGTGCTGGAGCAGGTCATGCGGATGATGGACCTGGTGGCCCAGGAGAAGGGCGTGGAGATGACCTACGACGCGGCGGAGGGCTGCGTCGTCCAGGCTACGCGGGACGAGATCCACCAGGTCATCTACAACCTGGTGGACAACGCGGTGAAATACTCCGCCGGGGGCATCGTCCAGGTGTCCCTGGCCCTGGAGAGCGGACAGGTGGCTCTGCACGTCGCGGACAATGGCCCCGGCATCCCGGAGGCGGACCTGCCCCGCATCTTCGAGCGGTTCTACCGGGTGGACAAGGCCCGCTCCCGGGCTGCCGGCGGCACGGGTCTGGGCCTCTCCATCGTCAGCGACACGGTGCGGCGCCGGGGCGGCACGGTGGAGGCCGTCAACCGGCCCCAGGGCGGCATTGTGTTCACGGTGCGCTGGCCCCTGGCGGAGAGGGGGGAGACGGCATGAAAAGACTGCTGGCGCTCCTGCTGTGCTGCCTGCCGCTGCTCTCCGGCTGCGCCCTTCAGGAGGCGGCGGAGCGGACGGACGAGACGGCCTACGCGCTCTATTTTGTGAGGACGGACCTGCGGGATGCCCCTGGCGCGGGAGCTCTGGACACGGAGACCATCTATCTCCCGGACCTGGAGGAGGCGGAGCCCCGACAGGTGGCGGAGGCCCTGATGACAGAGCTGCTGAAGGGCCCCCTGAACGAGGACATGAAAAGCGCCATCCCGGCGGGAACGGCGCTGCTGTCGCTGGAAATGGAGGGCAGCCGGGCGGTGGTGGACCTGTCCGCGGCCTACGGCACGCTGTCCGGCGTGGCGCTGACGCTGGCGGACTACGCGGTGACGCTGACGCTGACCCAGTTGCCTGAGATCTCCCTGGTGAGGATCACCGTCCGGGGCCAGGAGCTGGCCTACCGGAACAAGCAGACCTTCACCGCCCGGGACGTGCTGCTGGCGCCGGAGGGCGACGTGGTCAGCACCGTGCCGGCGACGCTGTACTTCCTGAACGCCGACGGCGTCCTGACAGGCGAGCGGCGGACGCTGGAGCTGTACGAGGGCGATACCCAGGTGAGCGCTGTGGCCCGGGCGCTGGAGAACGGCCCTGAGAGCAAGGACCTCTCCTCCGCGGCGCCGGAGGGCTTCCGGGTGAAGTCCGTCTGGCTGGAGGAGGACGTGTGCTATGTGAACCTCTCCTCGGCGCTGCTGGACGAGCTGCCGCCGGAGGCGGAGCTGACCCCGGCCATCCAGGCCCTGGGGCACTCCCTGTGCTCTTTGGAGGCGGTGGGCGAGACCCGCTTCCTGGTGGACGGCGAGTTTGTGAACTACTACGGCTCCGTTAACATCGCGGAGCCCATCACGGAATAGGAAAGAGGCCCCGTGCCCTCGGCGCGGGGCCCTTTGCCGCGCCGTCACCCCGCGCCGAAGAAGACGCGTACCGCCAGGGCGGAGGCCAGAAAGCCCGTCAGGTCCGCCGCCAGGGCCGCTGGGACGGTGTGGCGGGTCCGCTGGATGCCGGCGGAGCCGAAGTAGACGGCGATGGTGTAAAAGGTGGTCTCCGTGCTGCCCAGCATCACCGCCGCCACCCGGCCCACGTAGCTGTCCGGGCCATAGGCCGCCATCAGGTCGCTTGCCACCGCCAGGGCGCCGTTGCCGGACACCGGACGGACCAGCATCAGCGGGGCGGTCTCCGGCGGTACGCCGAAGAGCTCCAGCACCGGCGCGCACAGGCGGGACAGCCAGTCCATGGCCCCGGAGGCGCGGAACATGCTGACCGCCGTCAGCAGTCCCACCAGGGCCGGGATGATGCGGAGAAGGACCGTCAGCCCCTCCTCCGCGCCGTGGGTCAGGGCGCCGTACACATCCACCCGCCTGCCCAAACCATAGACCGCCACGGCGGCCAGCAGCAGGGGGATGACCAGGGAGCTGAGATTCACGGCCGACGCCCTCCCAGCCGGGACAGGAGCTTCGCCGTCAGCAGCCCCGCCGCCACCGACAGCACCGAGGCCAGCCACACCGCTGGCAGGATGTCGAAGGGGGTTTGGCACCCGGCGGCGGCCCGGACGGAGGCGATGGTGGCGGGGATGAGCTGGATGGAGGCGGTGTTCAGCACCACCAGCAGGCACAGCTCGTCGCTGGCCACGCCGCCGCAGCCCCGGGCCATCCGGCGGGCGGCCCGGATGCCCAGCGGCGTGGCCGCGTTGCCCAGCCCCAGCAGATTGGCCGACACATTGGCGGACACCGCCGCCAGGGTCTCATTGTCCCGGCAGGCGTCTGGCAGCAGCCGCCGCAGGAGGGGCCGGAAGGCCCGGGCCAGTCCAGCGGACAGTCCGCACACGTTCATGATCTCCATCACGCCGCTCCACAGGCACAAAATGCCCGCCATGGAGACGCTCAGGTCGATGGCGGAGCGGGCGCCCTCCAGCGCGGCGTTCGCCACCGCGTCCAGGCTCCCGGTGAGGATGCCGAAAACCAGGGACAGCACCACCATCCCCGTCCAGACCCAGGCCATTGCCATTGGAAAAATCCCCCTTTTCTCAAAATAATGTTAATTTTTTTAAATTATTTTGTTTATTAATTGACAAATTATGACAGGATGTGCTATTGTGTTTGTTACGAGAACGTAAAAACCTGCGGAAAAGGAGAGCACACTGTGAAAGCGACAGGAATTGTGAGGAAAGTGGACGAGCTGGGCAGGATTGTACTCCCCATCGAGATGCGGCGCACCCTGGACATTGCGGAAAAGGATGCACTGGAAATCTATGTGGAGGGCTCGTCCGTTATTCTGAAGAAGTACAAGCCCAGCTGTATTTTCTGTGACAGCGCCAAGGACATCACCGTATTCAAGGGGAAAAACATCTGCCCCAAATGCCTGAAAGAGCTGAAAGGCCTGTAACGCCACGCTGATGGAGCGCTGATGAAGAGGAAACGCCCCCGCGGGAGATCCGCGAGGGCGTCGATTTGTTGAAACAGGACGGGACCGTTGGATACCGGGAAGGAAGATAGCTACGAAAGGAACCCAGGAGGGGTTCCTTTCGTTTTCAATCGAAGTTTTTCTGAACGGAGTTCAGAAAAACTTGCTCAGCCATCTGAAAATTATTTTCAGATGGCTGCCGCCCCCGCGGGAGATCCGCGAGGGCGCGATTTTTTTGAGAAATGGCCGCGCGGCCGGAAAGCGGAGCTCTCTACAGAGCCCTCACCGTCCCAGCGCGGCGGCGTACAGCTCGTTCTTGGAAAGCCCCGTGTGCTCCGCCACCTCCCTGGCGGCATCCTTCAGCCGGACGCCCTGGTCCCGCAGGGCCAGCACCTGGGCCACGCCCTCCTCCAGCGTGACGGCGGCCTCCCGCCGGGGCTCCGCTCCGGCTACCACCAGCACGAACTCCCCCTTGGGGGCGTTTTCCGCATAGTAGGCGGCGGCCTCCCCCAGCGTGCAGCGGCGGGTCTCCTCGTGGAGCTTCGTCAGCTCCCGGCACAGGGCCACCCGCCGGTCCGGGCCGAAGGCGGCGCACAGGTCGTCCAGCGTGGCGCGCAGCTTGTGGGGGGCTTCGTGGAAGATCATGGTCCGCTCCTCGTTTTTCAGGGACTCCAGATGCTCCCGGCGGCTCTTTTTGGCGACGCTCAGAAAGCCCTCAAAGGTGAACCGCCCGGTGGGCAGGCCGCTGACCGCCAGAGCGTTCACCGCCGCGCAGCAGCCGGGGATGGCGATCACCGCCACGCCGTTTTCCGCGCATAGGCGCACCAGGTCCTCGCCGGGGTCGGAGATGGCGGGGGTGCCCGCGTCCGTCACCAGGGCGCAGGACTCGCCCGCCAGCAGCCGGGACAGGATGGCCTGTCCGGCGGTGACGTGGTTGTGCTCGTGATAGCTGACCAAGGACTTTTTGACCCCGAAGTGGTTCAGCAGCTTGAGAGACACCCGGGTGTCCTCCGCCGCGATGAAGTCAACGGCCTCCAGCGTCTCCACCGCCCGGGGGGAGAGGTCCCCCAGGTTGCCGATGGGGGTGGCGACCAGATAGAGCGTGCCGCTCATGGCGTTTCCTCCTGTTGTCTGAAATAGATGGCGTCCAGCTCCGCCGTGAGTGCGCCGTCACTGTTTTGCAGGATCAGGGGCGCTTCGATGGTCAGCCCCGGCTTCCCGCCCCGGCGGCCTTCCAGCAGCAGAAGGGAGGGCGCGGCTCCGGCGATTTTGCAGACGAAGCGCAGCCGCTTCGGCTCCATGGCCGCCGCCCGCAGGGCGCAGAGCAGGTCGCACAGACGCTCCGGCTTGTGGACCAGGCAGAGACTGCCGCCCCAGCGGAGCAGATACGACGCGGCGGCGCACACATCCTCCAGCGTGCAGGAAACCTCTGCCCGGGCTGTCCGCAGAGCATCGGTCTGCGCCAGCCGTCCGCTGGCAGGCGGGTAGTACGGAGGGTTGCAGACCACCAGATCAAAGCTGCCGGTGGGAAAATCATTCTTGACCTCCCGCAGGTCCCCGTGCCGGAAGGTCAGGCGGTCCGACAGGGAATTTTCCGCAACGACCCGCTCCGCCAGACGGACGGCGGCCTCCTGGATGTCGATGCCGGTGACCCGCAGGTCCGGCTGGCGCTGCAGCAGCAGCAGGCCCAGCAGTCCCGCGCCGCAGCCCAGGTCGCACACCCGCAGCCCCGGCTTCAGGCGGGGCAGGGAGGACAGCAGAAACGTGTCCGTACCGGGACGGAACCGCTCGTCGTCATAGACGAAGCGAAAGCCGCCGGGGCAAAGGGATTCCCAGTATTCCATAAGGGCCTCCTTTGGATGGTCAGAGACGGATGCCGAACACCTCGACGGTGATGCGGCCGTTTTTTCCAAAAAGTACACAGGATACATATTTTCCCGGAGCGGAAAAGTCCAGCTCACAGCCGGAAGCCGTGGAAAAGGTCCCCTGAATGTCATAGCACAGGTCGGAGAAGTCGCCGAAAGGCGGGCGGGGCTTGTTTATGTCGATCCCCAAAGTGTCCAGAAATGCCGTCAGCTCCGGCAGATAACCGGAGAGGGCGACCGGAGCGGCGGGGCGCCTGGCATAGTCCTGCCGGTTCGCGGCGGCATCCGTATGGAAGATATAGTCCTCATATAGAATGGCCCGCATGGTATCAACACCTTTTACATGGTAGAATCATTATATCGGAAATGGCGGGGAACTGCAAGATGGAGCGTGGCCGCTTGGTATCACACGCTCCATATACGTGGGCAGGCACAGCCCTTGTCTTGCCCATAAAACACAAAAAACCCCGCAGGCAAAGCCGGCGGGGCTTTTATGTATCCCTTTTAGAAATTAGTCCTCGGGGACGATGGCGCTGTTGGGGCAGGTGTCGCTGCAGGAACCGCAGTCCAGGCAGGCAGCGGCGTCGATGACATACTGGTCATCGCCCTGGCTGATAGCACCGGCGGGGCAAGCGTCCGCGCAGGAGCCGCAGCTCACGCAGGCAGAAGTGATCTTATAGGCCATGGGAAGCACCTCCATTAGAATTGTACCCCCATTGTAGCATAGAATTTCAAAAATGCAAGAGCTCCGTTAAAATAATAACGGGAATTTTCGAAAAAAATTTTCAAAACAGCGCGAAATGAAGGTTTGCCTAAACTAACCGTTAACAATTTGTTTTCAAATTGGTCAAAGAAAGTCAAAAATCAGCTATTGACATTTGCGCGGGAAGTGCTATACTAAAAATCAGAAAGAAGGTCAAAGAAAGTCAAAGTCAAAGTCAAAATTGACTTTTACAGAAAGGGATGGTCGTCAAGTGGGTATTTCGGATCTGATCGCCAGCTTCCTTCAGGACAGTCTGGACGAGGCGGAGGACGGTGTGCTGGAGGTCCAGCGCAGCGATCTGGCCCAGCGCTTCAACTGCGTGCCCAGCCAGATCAACTATGTGATGTCCACCCGCTTTTCCCCGGAGCGGGGCTATATCGTGGAGAGCCGACGGGGCGGCAACGGATACATCCGCATCACCCGGGTCCGGGTGGACCGGCAGACGCTGATGATGCATGTCATCAACTCCCTGGGTGACCGGGTGGACCTGCCGTCGGCCCGCGCCATCCTTAGCAACCTGGTACAGTCCGGGGCGCTGGAGGAGGACATCGGTCAGGCACTGCTGGCCGCCGTGAGTGACAAGGCCCTGGGGGCCGTACCGCGAGAGAGCCGCGACAGCGTCCGGGCGGATATCATGAAGCAGGTGCTCATTCTGCGAGTTTGATGGATGACCTGCGCGAAATTTGTCAACAAATAATATATGAATCTTATAGGAGGAATTGATTATGAAATGCGAGAATTGCGGTAAGAATGAAGTTACCTTTGTTTATCAGAGCAATATCAACGGCCACGTCACCGAGAAGCACCTTTGCAGCGAGTGCGCCGAGAAGCTGGGCTACTCCCAGAAGATCGCGGCCCACAGTCAGCGGATGATGCAGAGTTTCTTCGGCAACAGCTTCTTCGACGATTTCTTCTCTCCCGTGCCCAGTCTGCTGAGCCGTGTGGACCGGATGCTGGAGAATCCGTTCGACGACTTCTTCACCGACATGCCCGCCCTGAGCGCGGCCCCGGCGCAGCAGCAGGAGCAGACCCGGCAGAAGCAGGATGACCTGGTGAACCAGGAGGAGCAGAGCCGCTTCGCCTATATGCGCCAGATGAACGCCCTGCGGATGGAGATGAAGAAAGCCGTCCACCAGGAGAATTTCGAGCGGGCGGCGGAGCTGCGGGACCAGATCAAGGACCTGGAGACCCGGCACAAAGAACAGAAGGAAAGCAAGTAACTGCGGATGTCCCAAAAGGGAGGTAAAAGAACATGAATGAAAACAAATTCACGCCCAGGGCCGAGGAAGCCCTGCGGCTTTCCCAGGAGGCGGCGGGCGAGCTGGGCCACGGGTACGTGGGCACCGAGCACCTGCTGCTGGGCCTGGTCCGGGAGGACGAGGGCCTGGCCCATGAGGTCCTGACCGAGGCGGGCCTGACCGACGATATGATCGTGGAGATCATCAAGAAAAGCGTGGGCGCGGGCCTGCCCGGCAGCAACCCCGCCCAGGGCCTGACGCCCCGGGCCAAGCGGGTAGTGGAGATCGCCGTGGAGGACGCCGTCCGGGGCGGCTACAACTACGTGGGCACCGAGCACCTGCTGGCGGGCCTTTTGCGGGAGGGCAACAACATGGGCGTCCGCATCCTGCGCACCGCCGGGGTGGACGCCCGGCACCTGTACACCGCGCTCATGCAGAAGCTGAACGACACGCCCCGGGGCAAGGCCAGTCAGGCCAAGGCCGCCGCGGCGTCCCGGGAGGAGAGCGGCAAGAACAAGACCCTGAAGGAGTTCACCCGGGACCTGACCGCCGATGCCCGCGCCGGCAAGCTGGACCCGGTGATCGGCCGGGACGACGAGATTCAGCGGGTCATCCAGATTCTGTCCCGCCGCACCAAGAACAACCCCTGCCTGATCGGCGAGCCCGGCGTGGGCAAGACCGCCATCGCCGAGGGCCTGGCCCGGAAGATCGTCATGGGCGACGTGCCCGACGACCTGCTGGACAAGAAGATTTTGTCCCTGGACCTCTCCGGCATGGTGGCCGGCACCAAGTACCGGGGCGAGTTTGAGGAGCGCATCAAGAAGGCTCTGGAAGAGGTTAAGAAGTCCGGCGACGTGATCCTCTTCATCGACGAGCTGCACACCATCGTGGGCGCCGGCTCCGCTGAGGGCGCCGTGGATGCCGCCAACATCATCAAGCCCGCTCTGGGCCGGGGCGAGATCCGTGTCATCGGCGCCACCACCCTGAACGAGTACCGCAAGTATATTGAAAAGGACGCCGCCCTGGAGCGCCGGTTCCAGCCGGTGCAGGTGGGCGAGCCCAGCCAGGAGGCAAGCCTGGAGATTTTGAAGGGCCTGCGGGAGAAGTATGAGCAGCACCACAAGCTGACCATCACCGACGAGGCCCTGGAGGCCGCCGTCAGCCTGTCCGCCCGGTATATCAACGACCGCTTCCTGCCCGACAAGGCCATCGACCTGATGGACGAGGCCGCGTCCCGCGTCCGCATGGAGACGGAGGAGATTTCTCCCGAGCTGAAGAGCCTGGAGGAGAAGATCGCCGCCCTGGCCAAGGACAAGGAGGCCGCCATTGCCAAGCAGGACTACGAGACCGCCGCCCAGCTGCGGGATATTGAGAAGAACTATCAGGATCAGGTGGAGATCGAACGGGACAAGCGCCGGAAGAACAACGCCCAGCACCGGCCCGTCAACGCCGAGGATATCGCCGCCGTGGTGTCCGGCTGGACCGGCATCCCCGTCACCCGCCTGACGGAGGACGAGGGCAGCCGCCTGCTGCACATGGAGGACATCCTGCACGAGCGCGTGGTGGGCCAGGAGGAGGCCGTGAAGGCCGTGGCCCGGGCCATCCGCCGTGGCCGTGTGGGCTTGAAGGACCCCAAGCGGCCCATCGGCTCCTTCCTGTTCCTGGGCCCCACGGGCGTTGGCAAGACCGAGCTGTGTAAGTCCCTGGCGGAGGCCATGTTCGGCGACGAGAACGCCATGGTCCGCATCGACATGTCCGAGTATATGGAGCGGCATACGGTGTCCCGCCTGATCGGCTCCCCGCCGGGCTATGTGGGCCATGACGAGGGCGGCCAGCTGACCGAGAAGGTCCGCCGCAAGCCCTACTCCGTGGTGCTGTTCGATGAGATCGAAAAGGCCCATGAGGACGTGTGGAACGTGCTGCTGCAAATTTTGGACGACGGCCGCATCACCGACTCCCAGGGCCGCACCGTGGACTTTAAGAACACGGTCATCGTTATGACCAGCAACATCGGCGCCAGGAGCCTGACCGCCGCCAGCGGCAAGCTGGGCTTCTCCGCCGAGGAGCTGGGCTCCGATCCCGACGCCGAGGAGAAGTTCCGGCAGGCCAGGGAGGCCGTCATGGCGGAGCTGCGCCAGACCTTCCGGCCCGAGTTTTTGAACCGCATCGACGACACCATCGTGTTCCGCTCCCTGACGGAGGAGGATATCCAGGAGGTGGCCCGCCGGATGCTGAAGACCGTCTCCGCCCGGATGGAGGCCATGGGCATCCACCTGGACGCCAGCGACGAGGCGGTGGCGGAGCTTGCCAAGGAGGGCTTCGACCCCAAGTACGGCGCGCGGCCTCTGCGCAGGGCCATCCAGAGCAAGGTGGAGGACGCCGTGGCGGAGAAGATGCTGGACGGCACCCTGAAGGAGGGCGACACCGCAAGGCTCACCGTGGAGGATGAGAAACTCTGCGTAAGTAAATAAAGGCCGCCCTGCGGGCGGGAATGGGGGGTGATACGCACCCCCCATTCTTTTTCGACAGGGCGAACAGTAATGGCACGGTGAGACCGCGCGCACGGGAGCAGGCGGAGTGCCCCGCATGGCGCCTTTTTAAAACAGCGCCGCGGTTACTTCGATTTCATATTGTTCGCCGGCCTCAAAAACGGAAACCGTGTAATCCCGTATCTGACAGGCGGCATCCGCCGCAATGGGATACACGGTGATATGATTCACATGGGATAGATCCACCAGCACATACGCCCTCTCCGCCCCGGCCAGGAGCTTCCGGCAGGCGCGGCAATAGAGACCCAGATTCGGCCTTGCGGCTGTCTTCGGTACATAGGCGGTGCAGCGCTGCAGCGTCGGGCTTCGGTCCACCGACAGGGTAATGCGCCCGCCGCACGCGGCCCGGAACACGTGGTGATCCAGGTCCTGCTCCGGAGCCAGTTCCCCCGGACAGGCCGGCTCCGGGGCGTAGACCGCCAGCTCGGCCAGCAGTCCGGTGGAGGGCTCCAGTACGCAGGGCGCATGATACGGCCGCCCCTCCCCATTCCCGCACAGGGCGCAGACCTCCGGCTCCGGCGGATTTGCCAGCAAAAACGCCCCGATGAGGAACATTGCAGCATAAATCCCTATCGCGCTGCGGCGTTTCGTTTCGTTTTGACCACGTTCCATATATCCACCTCCTAAGTATCTTATGTAAACATTATATAATGCAATAATCTATATCGCAAGCATAAAAGCCTCATATTATCTAATTATAACATTAGATAATGAGGGGATAGGGCATGGTAAAGCTGGATGTTTTGAATTTGCTTGAGCGTAAAGGCAAAACGAAGTATTATTTGTACAAACAGCTGGGTATGAGTTATCAGAACTTTAACAAGATGGTCAATAACCAGACAAAGTCCATCCGTTACGAAAACATTGAGGCACTTTGTCAGCTGTTGGATTGTACGCCGAATGAACTGTTTCGCTTTGAAGAGTAAAAAAGGACGCTGTGCCAGCGGCACAGCGTCCTTTTCTTCGCCCTCACAGCGTTTTGATGAACTTTTCGATGCGGTCCAGGCCCTCTTTCAGATCCTCGTCGGAGTAGCAGTAGCTCAGCCGCATGTACCCCTCCGTGCCGAAGTAGATGCCGGGGATCAGGCCCACCAGGCCCTCTTTCAGCATCTTCTGGCAGAAAGTCTCGGAATCCATGCCGTACTTCTCGATGTTGATGAACATGTAGAACGCGCCCTCGGGCTCCTGGACCTCCAGACCCATGTCCACCAGCCGCCTGTACACGTAGTCCCGCCGCTTGCGGAAGATCTCCCGCACGGTGTTGGTCTCGCTCTCCAGCGCCGCCACGCAGGCGGGCTGGACGTAGGAGGGGGCGGAGACCACGCAGTGCTGGTGGAAAATCTGCATCCGGTCCCGGATGGGGGCGTCCGCCATGCAGTAGCCCAGGCGCCAGCCGGTCATGGCGTAGGGCTTGGAAAAGCTCTGGATCACGATGATCCGGTCCCGCATGTCCTGATACTCGGAGAAGCTGTGATAGCCCTCAGTGTAGACCAGCTCCCGGTACACGTCGTCGCAGAAGACAAAGATGGGCTTGTCCTTTAACACCTCGTGGATGCCGTCCAGCGTCTCCTTGGTGTAGATGCAGCCGGTGGGGTTGTTGGGGGAGGTCAGGATGATGGCCTTGGTCCTGGGGGTGATGGCGGCCTTCAGCGCCTCCGGGTCGATCTGGTAGCGGTTCTTCTCCGTGGGCAGGCTCACGGGCACACCCCGCAGAAGTCGGGTGATGGACTCATACAGGCCGAAAGCCGGGGTGGGGACGATGACCTCGTCGCCGGGGTTCAGGACGGTGGACAGGCCGATGAACAGCCCCTCCGTGGCGCCGATGGTCAGAATGATCTCCTCGGGGTTATATTTCAGCCCATGGGCCTTTTCCTCATAGCGGGAGATGGCCTCCAGCATATAGGCGTAGCCGTTGCCGGGGGGGTAGTGGGTGTCGTTGGCGTCCAGGGCGGCCTTGGCGGCCTCCTTCACCACGTCCGGGGTGTTCTGGTCCGGCTCGCCGATGGTCAGCGCGCAGGCGCCCGGGGTGTCCCGCACCAGATAGGTGAACCGGCGGATGCCGGTGATCTCCACGCCCAAAACGGCGCTGTTCAATGTCAGATCCATGGGTCTCACGCTCCTCTTTCGAATCACTCGTACACCTCCCCGGCGCTCCGGGGAGGACCATATCCAGTATAAGCGCCCCCAAAAAGGATGTCAACGCCGTTTTCGCAAAAAAAGGGAGCATCCCGGGGATGCTCCCTTTTACGCGCACGCTCAAAGCTCGCCCTGCCAGTCGCCTTCTCCGATCCCGGCTGAGGCGTCCTCTCCCTCGAACCAGAAGCTCTTCACCTGCAGGATGCTGTGCTCCGTCATGCTGGCGCTGTCCGTCACATAGACGTACCAGATGTGGTCGCCCTTGTCCAGCAGCACCGACCGGGGCAGGGCCGACGTGTCGAAGTCCAGATAGGCCACGCCTTGATCCATGCGGATATAGTAGTGGGTGTTGCCGCCGATGACCGCGCTGCGGATCTCAGCGACGACGCCGTCCGCCGTCTGGGTCTCCAGGGTCACGTCCACGGTGGCGGACCCGGCGGCGATCAGCCCCCGGCGGGCCAGGGTCTGGCGGTAGCTGGTCTCGCACTCAGCAACCGTACTGCCGGTGGAGACGATGTCGTACTGCTGGACGTTGACCATGGCGTACATCTTCACCAGGCCGTCGGCGCCCTTCAGCGTCATGAAGTAGGTGGGCTGGTCCGCGATGTTCAGCAGCAGCGGGAAGGTGGCCACGTAGCGCATCTGCTGGACCTGGCTCTGGGCGGAGTCCATGGCGGAGTACTCCTCCGCGCCGGCGATGGAGTAGAACCGGGTCTCCTTCGTCCGCTGGTTGGAGAGGATGAAGCCGATGTTGGACTCGTCGGAGGTCACGGAGGTGACGCCGGTGTACATATACACGTCGTCGCCGATGGCGATGTAGTTATAGCCGTCGGTGGTGACCGTCACGTCCCGCTGGCCGAAGATGGAGTTCAGAAAGCCGTTGTGATACATGCCGTAATAGTCGTATTGCTGGATGATGATGTCGGCGGAGTACAGCCGGTCCACCCAGCTGGGGACCTCCGCGTAATACGCGCTCTCGCCGGTGATGGCGTTCATCAGCACCGCGCCCTTGATGTCCGTGCCGCCGAAGAGGCCGATGGTCCTGACGATGCGGGGGCACACCCAATAGGGGATGCCGTCCTCGTCGATCTCAAACACGGGGTCGTCGAACATCATGGTGGGGTAGTGGAACCGCAGGTGGCGGTACAGGTTGCGGCCGAAGTGCTCGGCGGTGGTGTACTTCATGCCGTCGCCCAGGCGGACCACCTCCGCCTCCTGGCTGACCATGTCGATGATCAGGTAGGCGGGCAGGCCGTCGGAGCGGTTGGTGAACCACTTGACCAGGTCGCCGTAGGCCAGGGAGGTGACCCGGACCGGGCGGCCCTTGTAGTTGATCTGGGTGTAGGTGGGCAGGATCTCGAACTGGGAGACCATGTCGGAGAGCTCGCCCAGCTTGCGGCTGCCCAGGCGGGCGGCGGAGTCCTCGTCCAGCATGGGGATCTGGTCATAGCTGATCTCCTCCACCTCGGCGGTAAAGTCGCCGGTCTGGAGGGGCAGCAGGTCACTGTAGCTGGAGGCCCGCAGCACCACCCAGGAGGAGACGGCGCCCACGGCGATGACGGCGATCAGCGCCAGTATCAGCAGGAAGGGAATGGTGCACTGCTTTTTGACAAAGCCCACATAGCCCTTCACGCCGTCCCCCTGGAAGCCGGAGGTCACCACCGCGCAGACGCAGTACACCGCGCACAGCAGGAAGAGAAACACGTAAAATTCCTCGGCATGGAAATTCAGGGCGGGAAGCTCCAGATAGAAATAGGCCAGGCCCGCCGCCAGCGTCACCGCCAGGTTGATCAGGGTGCGGGTAAAGGCGTTGCCGATGGCCTTGCGAGGCTTCCGGGTCCGCCGGGGCCGCTGGGGCGCGGCGCCGGGATCGCCCTGAAATCCGCCCTGTCCGGGGTTGAAGCCACCGCCGGGATTGAACCCGCCGCCGAAGTTGAATGAAAACGGCATAGGCTGCTCCTTTCTGTCTCGTTTGCATGATTACCCATGATACAGGAAAAGTGTGAACAAATCAAGCATGCCCCGCCTGACGGGGCGTTTATGCGGAGGGCCCGCCCATGGAGGCGATTCTCTCACGCCATCCGCAAAAGCCGCTTCAAAAATTCCACGCCCGCCGGCAAAACGGCCTCGTCGTCAAAGCAGAACTCCGGCGCGTGGAGCTCCGCTGTGTTCCCCACGCCCAGGAAGAAAAACACCCCCGGCGCCCGCCGCTGGTAAAAAGAGAAGTCCTCCGCCGCCAGAACAGGGGTGGCCAGCGGTCCGGGCGCGTCGGCGCCCAGGGCGGCACGGACCGTCTCCAACAGCCCCTCGTGGTTCCAGACGGCGGGGTAGCCCTCGTTGAGATGCACCTCCACGCCGCAGCCGGTCTCCGCCGCCAGCTCGCCGCCGATGGCGGCCAGCTCTTCCCGGCAGCGGCGGTAGGTCTCCTCCCGGTAGGTCCGCAGGCTCCCCTCCAGCCGGGTCTCCCCGCTGACGGCGTTTCGCACCGTGCCGGAGACCATCTTGCCGAACAGAAACGCCCGGGGCTCCTCGGGGGGCAGGGCGTCCACCATGGCATAGGCCCGGCGGAGGTACTCCGCCCCCGCCGCCAGGGCGTCCCGCCCCTCACTGGCCCGGGACAGGTGGACGCTCTTCCCGGTGACCGTGACCGTGACCTCGTTGGCCCGGGCCATCAGGGGACCGGGGCGGGTGAAGACCCTGCCCGCCTCCAGCCCCGGCCACAGGTGCAGACCGAAGACGCGGGCCACGCTGTGCCGCTCCAGGATGCCGCTGTCGCACAGCCGCTTGGCGCCGCCGGTGGTCTCCTCGGCGGGCTGGAAGAGGAACAGCGCGTTCCGGGGCAGCTCCCCAAGGTGGGCGGACACATACTCCGCCAGGGAGAGGGCCATGGCCGTGTGGCCGTCGTGGCCGCAGGCGTGCATGACGCCGGGATGCTCCGAGGCGTAGGGCAGGGCGGTGGCCTCCGTCACCGGCAGGGCGTCCATGTCCGCCCGAAAGGCGACGGTCTCGCCCTTTCCGGCGTCAAAAAAGGCGCACACGCTGCCCGGGATGGGCGCGGACAGTTCGCACCCCAGGGGCTCCAGGACGGATCGCACATAGCGGACAGTCTCCGGCAGCTGGTCCCCCAGCTCAGGGATGCGGTGCAGCGCGCGGCGGTGGGAAATGACGGATGCGGACATGGAAAGGCCTCCTTGGTTCAGGTTCATTTGCATCAATATAACACGACTTTTTGAAAACGAACAGGGGGATTTTGAAAATTTCTCTTGCAACTGCCTATGGTTGGTGGTATGATAGCGAAAAATGAGATAGAGGCGCGGATGCGATGGACCCACGGGAGCCGGCGGGCTGTGAGCGTGGGAAGGGCAAATCCGCCGAACCTTTCGTCCGGGCGCGGACGGAGGGTGGGGCCGCGGGGAACACCCGCGGGACTGTCCGTGGTTCCGGCCACGGGGGCGCTATCCGCTTACAGAGACTCCACGCCGTTTGGCGGCGTGCATGTGCTGTCGGTAGGGGCGTGTCTCTACCGACTTTTTATTTTTGAAAAAAAGAAAAAGTATGGAGGACACTGATATGAAGTTCGAACATCTGCAAGGTTCCATCGTCGCCATGATCACGCCGTTCCACGAGGACGGCAGCGTCAATTTCGAGGTGCTGACCAACCTGCTGGAGCGCCAGATCAGCGAGGGCACCGACGCCATCCTGACCCTGGGCACCACCGGCGAATACTCCACCATGACCCACGAGGAGGACGCCTCCGTCGTGGCCCACACCATCAAGGTCGTGGACGGCCGGGTGCCGGTCATCGTGGGCAGCGGCTCCAACTGCACCGCCACCCAGGTGGAGAAGAGCGTCGAGTACCAGAACATGGGCGCCGACGCGCTGCTGCTGATCTCCCCCTACTACAACAAGGCCAATCCCGAGGGTATGTACCGCCACTTCGCCGAGACCGCCGACGCGGTCCACATCCCCTGCATCCTGTACAACGTCCCCGGCCGCACTGGCTGTTCCATCCCCGTCAGCGTGGTGGAAAGGCTCAGTAAGCACCCCAACATCGCCGGCATCAAGGAGGCCAGCGGCGACATGAGCTACGCCATGAAGATCGCCCACTGCATCGGGCCGGACTTCGCCCTGTACTCCGGCAACGACGACATCACCATCCCCCTGATGAGCATCGGCGGCAGCGGCGTCATCTCCGTGTACGCCAACGTCATGCCCGGCATGTGCCATCAGATCGTGGCGGAGTACCTGGGCGGGAACCAGGCCGAGGCTGTGGCCCACCACCTGCGGTATCTGAAGCTGATGAACGACCTCTTTATCGAGGTGAACCCCATCCCTGTCAAGACTGCCATGAATATGATCGGACTGAACGTGGGCCCCATGCGGCTGCCTCTTTGTGAGATGAGCGAGGAGCATGCGGCGGTGCTGCGCTCCAGCCTGAAGGAGGCCGGACTGCTGTGAGATTTCTGCTGATCGGCCGGGGCAAAATGGGCAGACTGATCGAGGAGACCGCCCGGGCGGGCGGCGACGAGGTCGTGGCCGCCTTCGGCCGTGACGACCTGGACCGGCTTGCAAAGCTGGGCAGGGTGGCCGACGTGGTCATCGACTTCTCCCGGCCCGAGGCGCTGCCGGAGGTCTGTTCCTATATCCGCCGCACCGGCACGCCGCTGCTGTCCGGCACCACCGGCTACACCGATGCCGAAAAGGCGCGGCTGGAGGCCCTGGGTGATTTCGCCCCGGTGCTGTGGGCGGCCAACTTCTCCCTGGGCGTGGCGGTGTTGTACCGCGCCCTGCGGGTGGTCTCCGACGTGCTGAAGCCGGACTTCGACATCGAGATCACCGAGACACACCACAACCAGAAAGCGGACGCCCCCAGCGGCACCGCCAAGCTGCTGCTGGACGCCATTGACCCGGATCACGTCCTGACCCCGGTCTATGGCCGGGAGGGGAATTGCGGCAGGCGGAGCCGGGATGAGATCGGCGTCCACGCCCTGCGGGGCGGCACCGTGGCGGGCACCCACACCGTCCACTTTTTCGGCCCGGACGAGGAGCTGGAGTTCACCCACCGCGGCCGTACTTATACCGTCAACCGCACCCCGGAGCAGACCCGCGCCAAGCGCCGGGGCGAGGGCGTGACCACGGTTCCCGGCTCCGCCGCCTTAGCGCAGGAGCCGGA
>OIYT01000466.1_pt1 | contig 40225 bp, 49 predicted proteins | sample 1588201 | NCBI WGS metagenome assembly OIYT01 (sample SAMN03283260) | human gut metagenome | biome: human-associated habitat; material: feces | host: Homo sapiens | place: USA | collected 2013
CAAAGGGGCGGAAGTATTATACAGCCGTGCCCGTGAGTATATTTTAGCAGATTCGTCTTTTGAACAAGAGCAGAAAAGTGAGCTTTTGGGTAAGACACCGGATAGAAAATATATAGATACTTTCGATAAAGAAGAATCAAATAATTCTTCCTTTGACGAAAGAGTTGATCATGAAAGTTCTGTAAAGAATCATTTTGTCAATGAAGATTCTCCAAAAGACAAAGTCGTTTTTGACTTATATAGCGGAACCGGTACGATCGCACAGATCATTGCTCCGATAGCAAAAAAGGTCATCGGTGTCGAAATCGTAGCAGAAGCAGTAGAAGCCGCAAAGGAAAATGCAGCCGCAAATGGATTGACCAACTGTGAATTTATTGCAGGTGATGTTTTAAAAGTTTTAGATGACATTCAAGAATTTAACGAGTGTACGTATTCTGAAATGTTCCAAATGCCACAAGATGAGGATGTTGAAGTATGACAGAAAAAGATTTAGACGAGTTTGAAAAAGAATTCGGATTCAAATTGCTACCTACAGGATTCAAAAAGCCTTTATCAGAAATTACAAAAGAGGAATATAGAGAACGTATTGAATACTTATACAACGCAATTATTAATGATGATTCAGCTGAGGAGAAAGAAAATGATTAGATTACAAAACAATTATGCAATCACTTCTAGCGGTGGTTCATTCGCTCTTGTAACGTTCGTGAAGGGTAAGGATAAAGAAGGAAATGAGATAGACGTACAAAAGCCTATCTCATACCATACAACGCTAGAATCGGCTTTACAGAGCTATTCTAACAATCGTATGGCGGATTTAGTTTCTAATGTAGATTTAGACTTGAAGCAAGTTAAACAGGCTATTGACGATTTAAAAAGGGAGGTAAAGGAATATGAATAGCAAGCACGCAGATAGATGGGAAGAATTACGTAAGGTAAACCCAAATTTAGCAAGGGAGTATTTAAGAATTTACACAACTATGGATAAAGCTCAAAAACATTTTAATAATTTTAAAAAGGAATGTAACGATTGGCTAGATAACATTTATAAGTTAGGAGTGAAAGAAAATGAATAAATATCAAAAAGCTATTGAAGTAATAGATACATTGCTTCACTTAATGTGTGGAGAAGAAAGAGAAGATGGATATTTACCAACAATGGAAGAAATGTCTAAATCTATGTATTTGTTACAAGAATTGGTTGAAAGATCAACCCCAAAAAAGTTGGTAGCTACAAGGCATACACGAAGATGTCCATCGTGTAATAGACAGATGAGTGATATTAACAATGCGCATCCAAACATGAAATTTTGTCCCAATTGTGGACAAGCTCTAGATTGGAGAGATGAAGAGTGACAGCAGAAGACATGTTTTTAGAGTTAGGTTACAACTGGAGCCACTTTAAACACTCTATTTATTACAAAAAAGTTAGTCGTTTAACAGGGCAGACGATTGAAATTGTCACATTTGATTTAAAGACAAAAACTTGTTACTGCTCGTGTGGAATGGCAATAAAAATCCCTGATGAAAATGTAAATAAAGCCATTCAAAAACAAAAAGAAGAATTGGGGTGGATTTAAATGGCAACAAAAGAAAATTATCAAGATGCAATAATGAGAATGTACAACTTTTGTATATCGTCAAACCATCCTGCGCAAATAAGAGAACAATTTACTCAAGATTTGGATTTTTTAGCTAAATTAGCAGAAGAGCATTTTGAAGAAAAGCAAGAAACAAATCTAGAACGTTATTATGATGATTTGTTAGAAGAAGGATTCAGTGATTTTGGCGTTGTGAATGGAAAAATTGAGTCGTGTACATTTATATCATGTAAAAAATGTGAATTTGAAGGTGGCAATTGTCACAAAAATAGAATCACATGGTTGACAAGTAAATGCAAAAAGAGGAAACACAAATTTACACAATTTGAATATGACTTAATAGATACATACAGAGGTAGTAATGAAATATGTAAATTTCATAATTGTTATCAATTAAGAAGATTGAAAGAAAAAGGATATTTCAATGATGTAGATAAAAACGAATCAATTAAAGATATTCTAGCAAATTGTGAGGTAGAAGGATGATTTATTTCTTTGCAGGATTTTTCATAGGGGGAATAGCTTCAATGCTCCTTTATTCCTTAGCTGTTTCAGAACGAATTAATGAATTGGAATTAGAGAATGGTAGATTGATTGATGATCTCAACAAAGCCGAGTATGAAGCTAGAAAGTATAAGTATCAATATAGAGGAGTGTCGTATGATGGGTTTGAAGAAACGAAATAAACCTAAAGAAAGTACGAATGTACAAATTAAATTGAATGTTACTGTTTCTGATACAGAAAACAGTAATTCATGTAATATTGTTGATTCATTATTAAATGATATTTGGAATATTGCATTGGCAAAAGAAGGGGTAGAAGCTCAGAACATGACTTCAAAATATATGAAGGAGAAAGTAGCAAAATGATGTATTTAAGTATGGCAATTCACAATATAGCGGTAATGATATTTACTGCATACATGGTGATTCATGTACACCCTATTTGGGCAGTGTGCATTTTATTCACTCATAGAATTGGAACTAAAATTGTACGTGTTCCAATTGAGAGTGATGAGGATGATGCAAAGGATGATGTATATGGAATGGATTGGAATGAAGAAGATGATTACAACAACTCAAGTAGAGACAAGTTTTAACAACATAGAAAAAGCTCTGAAAGATAACGGATTCTATGCACTTTATGACGATATGGTATTAATCAAACAAGCTTTAATTGAGAGAGATAGAAAAATATACGGATTACAGCAACATAACAGAAATTTAGAGGATAAATTAGGAAGGATAGGAGGTTATCATTATGAAAATCCTAAACAATAACATTTATTGGTGTGACTTGCCAAAATATAGTAATACGATTCTTTACAAAAGGAGACCATGTATCGTTATTTCAAACGATATTCAAAATAAAGGTAGTAAAACAGTAAATGTAATTCCAATTACTAGCAATTTAAAAAGAGTGGATTTACCTTGTCACGTTATGATTGATACAGGGCATGAGTGCGGAATGGCGAAAGCTGAACAAATCTTAACAATCAACAGAGAAAATGTTAAGTGGCATATAAAATCACTCGATTGGCAAGAAGCAAAAGAAGTAAAATGTGCATTATTAACTCAAATAGGAATTATTTAAGGATTGTATAATGCCTAAAAGAGATACAGAATACGAGCACTTTAAAGAAACCTGCGGAGGATGGTTTAACTACCATGGCAATATAGGTCTAAGAGCAGGGGATGTCGCAATGGCAACGCTATTTGATGAAACTGAATTAGTGCAAATTGTATTGACTAAACCTTATACTTTCAATCGCTGGTGGTGTAAGATCGTTGGTTTCAATAGTGATGGAATTGAATATCTAGTTGATAGAACAATAATATTTCAAATTTTGATAGACAAAGACTATAACTTGCGAAGAAAAAGAAGAAAAAACTCTTAAAATCAATTTAAACACGTCTAGAAGTGATTCTAACGAGCAAAATAGATTGAAACGAGTATTTGTTAGGGTAAATAAAGAAAAGGCTAAAAACACGTTTAAAACGATAAATATGTTTATAGCCTTTTTTAGTCTTATGTAGTAAAATATATGTATGAACACTTACAACAATTACATTATGTTTTTATCTGATTTGATGGCGATAGAACCGCCTGTTGTTATCTATCAGAAAGACGGGAAAGCCTACTATGGAAACGGGCAAAAAACAGAAAGTTTCCAATTAAAACCATCTGCCAAAGCAACAACAATCGTGAAAGAGAATAAAATCTATGTAGATTTAGATAAATTCAAGGATGAAATAGATCTTTATTTGAGTTTGGCACATGAAGTTAGACATTGCGCTCAATATCAGGCTATAAATGATGTTGGATTGGCGGATATTGCTACTCCTGAAATGCTCAAAATTTGGAAAAAGGAGTTAAAAGAGTATAAAGGGAGCGAAAATGAAGGATATGAAACCCAACATATAGAGTTAGATGCATTTGCATTTGCGTGGTTTATCGGTGCATCGGTATTCGGGGTAGAATTACACTTAAATGGGGTTAGAAGCGGAAAGCAGCTACTTTCAAGCTACATCCAGTTCATTTCTAACAACTACAGTCTTGAAGAACTAAGGGATTGCCTAGAATATTCAGGATTTGCATACAACAGAAATCAAGCCTAGAAAAATAGGCTTTTTTTTAATTTACCTATTGATAAAGATATCATTATATGCTATACTATGTATGTAAAGAAAAGCATATAGCTTAAAGGAGAAGAAAAAATGTTGAAATTAAAATGGAATAAGCAAATGCATCAGTATGAATCTGATGAAAGCTTAGAAAAAACAATTGAAGAATTTGATGGATATATCGGATATGTATATCCCTCAAATGAATCATCTTATTACATTTGTAGTGGTGGTGATTGTAAGCTATCATATGTGCAATGTTTTGGTGGCGGATTTTACGGAGAAAGTGAAATTTGTGAAGAATTGTGTATTGGAGAATATACAATGCCTGAGCCATCAAAAGAGGTTGTAGCTATTGCAGATGCCTTAGAAAAGAAATTACAAGAGGATTTAAGATCGTAGGAGGTATAATGTATGGGAAAAGCAAGTGAAGCAAAATTGAGAGCTACAAAAAAATATGAAAAAGCTAATATAAGACAAATCCTTCTAAAATTTCATAAAACTCATGATGCAGTAATCATAGAAAAACTTGATTCTTTAGATAGTAAGAACAATTATGTAAGACAATTGATCTTAAAAGATTTAGAAAGAGAAAAGAAAGAGGCTAACAACAAATAGCCTTTTTTTATAGGTTTTTTTCACACGTCCGCACTTAAAAATGGTATAATATATGTAGTTAGGAAGTACCTAAAAAAGACCAAATATTGCCACTTTCTAACGAGACATTTTTTACTTCTACTTACTCAAGAATGAGTGCCTCGGGGAGACCTGAGGATATTATAAGGGTGTAAGTGCAATATTAATTGACGGGGGAGGGTGCAATAGAAATAACACCCATGAGTGCAATGAAAATGTCACCCCATTCGCAACAACGCCCCCGAATCGCAAGGGCTACAATCGCAATAGAAAATAATGTGATTTATAGCCCATGTATCGCAACAGGGGTCGGGGGAAAAGAAGAAAAAAATAAATTCAGAGATATAGAAACGTCCATACAGTCAAATATGCGTAATAAACACGATAAGTTCCAAAATGTTTATACTAATGTTTACACACGATTGTTTAGGTTGGTTCATAAATTGTCATCACGTAGTCATATACTACTACTTTGAAATGAATAGGCAGATAATTCATTTCTTACTCCTTTAGAAATTCTTTATTAATTCTATATCTTGTCGATTGTATGGTTTAAAAGGTTCTGTATTGAGCACACAGAGCCTATATTATACGTATTCTGCATATTTTAAAACGATTGATCTTTGAAAAAGTGATATATCTAAGTCCCTCGATACATATATATAATAGGAAAGAGGTTCGGGGGAGATAAAGAGGGGTTTTGACCTCGGGGGAAAGAAGAAAAGAGGAGCTACATCCTCCACAGAGCCTTCCAACACCTATAAGAATAAGATATATACACTATAATCACTATTATTAATTACCTATCAAGTTTGAATGAAGTTTGATGGGTTTTTTTATTGTCTTTTTTAGTTTTTTAGCTATTTATTTATTAAAAAAGGTTGTTTTCCTTTATTTAAGGCATATTTTAAGTGTTCCAAAAAGAAAATTTTGTCAAGAAATAAAATAAATTTTGTATTTTGTATTTGTAATCGGCGAAAAATTTTGTATTTTGTATATTTTGTATTTTGTAAATTGTTCACGATTCTTAGACAAAAACACGGTGTAGTACGAAAATATCCGCTATTATATTCACGATTCGTGAACAAAAAGTGAAAAAGTGGTGGTAATTATGTTGATATCGTGGTATAATAACAGTGTAAAGAAAAGGGGTGACATCCAAAAAAGACATAAAAAAAATGATCATGTTAAGCGTCAAAACTTGAAACATGACCATTCAAACAAAAACGTATATATAAATTATAGTATATGGAGGTAAAGCCCCAATAAATATATATACGTCCTTATTATAATTTAATTGGGGCTAAAAAGAAAATGAAAATTTACGATTTAAAACCTATTACTAGTCAAAAAAGCTTTTATGGAAAAGCCGTTGTTGAAATTGACAACGCCGGAAATGAAACACTTTATAGCTACAATACACCTATTATTAAAAAAAAGGTGGATGGTACTTATAAAAAGTTATGGAACGGCTGGACTGCCACTACAGGCAAACATATAAAAGCTTTTAGCGGTTTGAATAAAGAAGCTTTCATGGGGCTAGAATAGGAGGCAAACATATGAAAACATTTAACGAAATTCAAAAAGAGATTGAAAATACTTATAAATTAATTAATAAAAAAAAGGAAAAGCTCGATCAATTAATTGACACTTACTCATCTATAAAGGATATAAAAGAAAAAGTTAAGCGGCATAAAGCGGTAGAAAAAGAAATGTGTAAATTAAATGAAGAAATAAAAGACTTAACTATTTCTATTAAGGTTTTAAACAGTAATGCAAAATTATCATTATATAATGAGGCTTTGCCTGTAGTATTAGAAGTACTTTCGAAATATAAAAACAAGCCTTACGGGCCAAAAACAGAAGAAAAAATAAGAGATGAAATAAAAGAAAAAATAAATTGTAGCTTTTATATTAGCGATAGATATAATTCACAAGAGTATCACATTATACCTTTAGAATATAGTGGTAATACTTATAATATTGAGTGCGGCCCAAAGGATGGAAAACAGAAAAAGTTATTAGATGGAAATAAAATACAAGTTTTAGAATTTAATGATCTTACAATTTATTATTCCAGCAAAGAGTATATCGACGATATACCTAAAAGAATTAAAGAATTAAAAAGGCTTTATAAAAAAGCGTATGAAAAGCAACAAGAACTTGATGCTATATGCAGTGAGTACAATAGTTTAGTAGTTGGAAATATAAAATATATATATAAAGACAAAAATATATATCCAACCATGGAAATATAAAAGGGGGTTGTAGAGAATGACTAAAATATACATGAAAGACATTAAAAGTCTATGTAATTGCATAGTCGGTTTGAGTCGCCAAACCATACGAACTAATGAAAGGGGCGCATTTAATAAGGGGTATATATATTCTTGTACTATATACCCTTATGGCAATTGTATTACATTTCAATTTATTGAAAACGATCATAGAACTTTTAATTCATATTCTAAAAAGTTTATGTTTGAGCAGCTTTTAAGATATTATAAAAAAGGCTTAAATAGCTGGATTGAATTATATAATAATGATAGTTTTAAAACTAAAAAAGAAAAAAAAAGAATGAGTTACTATATTATTAAATTAAATGAATTTGAAAGGCTACTAAATGATTGATCAATTAACTACTATACTTGCATTTATATTACTTCTTGCATTTCTATATAAATACTTTATATGGATTATATTATTGTTTATTGCATTATTTATTATCATTTATTTGTTATGCTAGTTAAAACTTTAAGTGTTTAACTAGCTTTTTTATTGTCTTTTTTTTCTCTTTGATGCTTAAAGCCTTTATAACTATTTGCATGATCTAGAAATAAATTGTTTATGGAATAAAGACATAAATAAAGACATAAATATATATGCGTTTGGTGTCATGGTTTGAAAAACGCAACAGGAATCGGCGACCATACACACCCCATGCCTTCCCTCTCGACCAAACCACATTTTTTACACCTAGCACTGTATACAACAGAGTGCTAATCAAATAAAAAACTAATATCAATTATAAAACCACCCCCTTTTTTAGATAAAACTTTTTGAAAAGCGAAAAATCGAGTTTTGAAAAAAATGAGTTCAAGTATTTTTGCGAGGGGTAAGTGAGGTGTAGACGAGGGGTAAGTGAGGTGTAGACGAGGGGAAAAAACGTCCTCAAAGAAATCATTTATAATGTAGTGAGGTAGAGAAAGAGAGGATGAGAGTATGCCAAGGGCAAAGAGTGTTTCAGAATTAAAGCGTGAGGATGAAGCTAAGAGGTTCTTTGACGAGTATTCAAAGAGTGGGAATATTACGAAGTCCATGCAAAAGATTCGTCCTGATTTAAGCGATAAGAGTGCTTATAACAAGGGATATAAGATATTAAACAGTCCTTTATTTAGGAATGTCATACATGAGAGGGTAAAAAAGAGAGATCAAAGGAGTGTTATGACAGTAGAGCAACGTAGACAATGGCTTAGCGATAACATTCAAGACGAAGAAAAGGACATGAAAGACAGATTAGGCTGCTTAAAAGAGCTAAATAGAATGGATGGCATTGGAAAGAGCAATATTTTAAATGTTGGAAGTGTAAATAATATTACTGTTGAGCAGAAAAGAGCGATTGCAGAGGAAAGAATCAACGATATATTAGGTATCAACATGGGAAGTGAGTTTTTAGATGCCGAGGTAATAGAACACGAGGAGGACGATAACAGTGAAGAAACAGACTCTTAGTGTTACGGAACAGTATTTTAAGGATGTAGAGGACTTAAAAGAAGCGAAAGCTATTAATAAGAGCCAAGAAGAAGTTGTTAGATTGTTGAAGGGAGCTACCCCGAAGTATAAATTAAAGAATTGGACGAGAGGATATATCCCCGAGCATTACAAACGACTAAATATTTCTAGACAAGAAGCTTTTAGACTTGCGGTTATCGGTGCAAGAGAGGCTTTGACATATTTTCAAGTCAATCTTCACTTTACACAAGCTATGTTGTTCGGTGCGGTTGTAGAGGGATACGATACTATCTATGCAATTACTACTTCTCAGTATGGGAAAAGCTGGACTTTAGGAATGATTGCTATTTATCGTGCTTATAAAGGACATCAAGTACGAATTGCGGCCGCAACAGGAGAAACCGCTACTATCATCATGTCCAAAGTTATCGGACATTTACAAAACGCAGACGAGTCTATTCAGAGTTCTGTATTAGATTCAGGAAACAAGATTGAAAAGTTACAGACTTCTACTTCCAAGACTAAGATTTCCTTCAAGGGCGGAGGATGTGTAGAAATCGTTACATTAGGTGGAAACAGTGTAGACCCGAAGAAAAACAACAACGCTATCGGTAAGGGCGGAGATTATATTATTGATGAAGCGGCCCAAGTTAGTGAAGATGCGTATGCCGAGATAGGACGAAGGGAATTTTCAAGTGTTGATGGTTCAAAAGAACTTGAAATTGCTATTTCCAACCCCCACAAACGAGGAGAGTTCTACGATTGTATGACAAACGAGAAATACCCCGAAGGAACATTGGTTGTTTGGATGGATGTCCGTACTGCATACGAAGAAGATCGTATGAAAAGTGCATCTCAGATACTAAATTCTCATTTTTACAAGAATAGAAGTACTTGCCAACGCTATTTAGTGTGCGAATTAGAGGAATTTTCAGACGAAAGTATGTTCAAAACCATGACTTTAGACGACGATAAAGCCGATAATTCTTATAAAAAGCGTTTTTTCCTAGGTATTGACTCGGCTTATACAGGTAAGGATGGTATAGATGTTGCTTTATGCTCTCAAAATAGATACGGAAACTGTAAAATCGAGACAATTTACAATCTTAAAGAGGGCATTTGGGTACAAGGAGTCACATCCGAGAAGATTATTACCAAAATCGTTAAGATTATTGAGACATTAAACATCAAATATGTTTGTGTTGACGTTGGTTTCGGTACTTGGTTGACCGAAGGATTGTCAAAATACTCGGATAAGCTAGGATTTATCCTTGAGGGTGTCAATTTCCAAGGTGGGCCAACAAAAACACGTATCAAGGCAAGACATTACAGTGCGGTTTATGCTTTCAATCTGAGAGCGGAAATGTATTTAGACTTTCAGCAGCTAATGGACAGTAAGAAATTGACTTTCACAACGGAAGTTGCCAAAAGATTGAAGCCTGAATTGCTTGCTACAAGGACTGTATCGAAGAACAATAAGAAGATAGCCATTATTCCTAAGGAAGAGATAAAACAACGCTTAGGACACTCTCCTGATGCCCTAGATTCCTCGGTACTTTCTGTCCGCAGTTGTTTAATGTATAATCTAAGCAGTGAAATACTTGCGTATGCAGAGAACGATTAGGAGGTGCTAATTTGAGTCGAAGAACAAAGAAAAGACAAAAGGATAGAGTTAAACTAGCATCCAATACCTATGTGTCACCTAACATTTCGCACAATATTCACAGTTCTAATGCAGAAACCGAAGCCGAAAAGGTAATGGAAGCTATGTTAAACTGCAATTCAGATTGCATCAACGGATTTATAAAGACAAACTTTAAGAATCAGTTTGATGAGATTGATTGGATGATAGACAATCTACCAACGCTACCATATGTTATCGGTAAGGTTATTGACTTTATATTCTCAAATGGAATCACAACGGGTGATGAGAATTTAGACAAGAATGTTCTTATGCCATTCCTTTATAGACACAATGTACAAGGTGTTACAAACTATTCCGTACTTCAAAATGCTATTATGCAGTCCTTATTGTACGGAAAATGCGGTATTCGTTGGCTAGACGAAGATAAAGGAATTGTTACAGAGAATTATCGTAATTATGTTTCTATCATGCGTGAAGATGATGAATATAAAGGCTTTAGAGTTCCTATCTGTTATGCTATGTCGGCAGACGATAAAGAACCTATCTCATTAGGAACAAAGGAAATCGACTTTGATGAAGCGTTATTCATTAAAACAGGCAAATTAATGTCAAAAGACGGAACAATCATTGTAGAGATTCCTGATAATTTCTGCAATCTTAGAAATGGAACAGACCATGAGAACGGATTATCGTGTTTATTGCGTGATAAACAACGTCTAAAACTATTAGGTGCGGTTTACGAGCGTTTGAACTACGATATTCAGTATGATGGCCCTGGACGTTTGATTTTTTGGCTAAAAGATGGATTTGCCAAGGGAGATACGATTGATTTATCGGCTTCCCAAGTGCTAGACGAATCATCAAGTTCTAAAGCAGACAGAGCCGACAAAGCAAGAATTGAAGCTAAACGTTTAGGCCAGGAAATCAGAAATTCAAAATCAGACAATGTAATCCTTGCAAGTTCTATTTTCGATAAGATGGATCACTTGCCTCGTGTTACAAAAGGTACGGAGTTCTTAGAATACCTTCAAATGAAGGAAGGTTCTATTATTTGTCAGTGTTTCGGGCTTACTCCTGAATTAATCGGTTTAGGGGATGTATCAGGAAACGTATCTATGGAAAGAATCATAGATAATGCCATGACAAATACAATCGTGCCAATGCGAGAAAGGTTCGCCACTCAGATTTCTCCTATGTTAAGCGAGAAATTAGGCGTGCCAAAGGTTTATTTTGATAAATACGAATTGAAAGAACAACAAGACAAGTCTGCAAAGACATATAAATTGGCATTGTCAGTTACTCAAATCGTAGGTGCTATTGTCAACGGAGCAGAAGCGTTAGACAAGAGCACAAAGAATTACATGATGGAATCAGTTACTAGAATGATGGATTCTATCGAGAAAACGCTATAGCGAGAGGAAAAAATAAAATGGAAATGGATATTTTAAAAAGTATCTTATCTGAAAATGAGGTAACACCCCTAGGAAGTTTGAATGGGACTCCGTTATATTCATTTGAAGATGCACAGAGAATCAACAAAATTGGATTGGTAAAAGAGAAAATCCAAGGTAAAGAGGTTGAATTTGGTGAAAGACCTATGCGACCTGATGGATTAGGGTATTTGGAAACAAAAGCCAATGCAATTGCAGTTCCAACTTCTTTCTTTGAGAACAGATACAGAAAAGTAGAAATCGTAAAAACTGTTGCCAATGAAAAAACAAAGAAGGAAGAAACTGTTAAAGATGTATATTACGAAGTCGTAACAGACTACAGAGCTTGCAAAGAACAGGCTAGTGGACGTGTATATACAACTACAATTCCTGTATATCAGATTGGAGCTAAGAAAGATTCAAAAGGAAATGCCGATTTATTCTTAATTGGCCGAAGAAATATTTCAGATACAGACTTTATCAACGAGTTCAAAGGTAAATTGAACAAAGAATCAATGGTCAAGATTCTTAAATTGATTGGTAATAACCCAACAGAACAAGTAGAAGATACATTAGAGTTTTAATTAGAAGTAAAAAGTAGAAAAAACAAGGCAATATTTGGAAATAAACAAAAGGTATAAACAGTTTTCACTGTCTATATAGATTTTTGCATATTTCGAGGTATTGCCTTTTTATATGCAAGATAACGAAAGGAGATACATAAATGTCAATTAAACGTAGTTTCACTGTAAAAATCACTTTTAAAGAAGGATACGGAAGCCCAATCACTTTAGAAGGAAAAGATGCGACTGCTTTTAACACTGCTTGGCATAACAAATTGAATGACCAAGACGGAGCTATTGGATTTGAATGGCCAGTTATTACGACAACAGGTGAAACATCTAGTCAAAAAACAGTAACAACTTATACTTCATTCTTATTCTGCAATGTAGCAAAAGTAGAACGCTCAGAACAAACAGAGACAAAGTATACAGACGATCAATGCCATGATGCTTAGAAGGAGAGACCATGCAAAACAACGTACAAACTATTAACGGTGTTACTTGGTTCGATTCCCTAGAAGAAAGAAATGCTTTCTTAAAACAAAATGGTAGACATGAGTTCGCATTGGAAGAAGCAGCAAAGAACGCAAAACAGTATTTGAAACTTCTTGATGTAATTGAAGAAAAAACGCAAATTGACGTTTATTCAAGATTAGATAGCGGTACTTTGCTATACGGATATGTAGTTCTGGAACCTAAGAAGAAATACAAGATTCCCGAAGATAAAGTTTTGTTAGAAGCACTTAGAAACAAAACTATTCAAAAAAGATATGATTCAACAATGGAAGAAATATTAAAAGGAGCAAAGATTCCATACGAAGTCAAGAAATGTAATTCATGTGGTGGAAGAATTCAAAAATTATTCTATAAGCCCGTAATCGTAGTAGAAACGGAGACTAAGAAATAATGCCACAAAAGAAAAGAGTTCCAACATATGTAGCAAGCATTAAAGATAGCCTTGATCGTAGAAAAAAAGGAAAAGCATTTTATGACAATGCAATCACTTTATCGAGCGTAGATAAAGAAAACCATTATGTCAGTGTGAACCTATCCTCAGGGTACGTAGAAAACAAGCCTACACGTCTTATTGACGAGGGGGCAATAACATATGAGGGTGGAGATGATATTCGTCTATACATCAAAAAAGGGGCAGTACAAGCGTTCTACGATAGCTTGAGTTCTGATTATGTAGGATATATCAACTTAGCTCACATTGACATTACATCACTCCCTTTAAACTTAGGTACATGGACTAAAGATGATTTAACGGTTGTCGATATTGGGGATGGAAGAAAAGGTCTTGATGTAAACGTCAAACTAAACAGGGAATTGCACATTGTGCAAGATTTATTGAAACAAGAAATACCATTGAGCATTAGTGCAGAACTGAGAGGGACACTCGATTTTGAATCGTCATTCAAATTTAATGCACCATTCTACAACGAAATCGAGATTGCTGGTTTCTCAGTTGTTGCAAATCCAGCCAATGTAAACAGTACAGGCGAAAATTTAAACAGTAAAGGAGACTCAGAAATGAACCTATGGGAAAAGATTTTAAAGTTGAGTTCTGAAAATAAAGAAGAAAAGAAGAACGAAGCTTTAGAAAGCAAAGAGGAAGAAAAAGAAGAAAAAGAACCTTCTAAAGAAGATAAAGAACCTGAAAGCAAAGCGGAAGGAACAGAAAACAAAGAAGAAGCTAAAAAAGGCGAAGAAACATTAGAAACTGTTGAAATGTCTAAGGATGACATGGAAAAAATCAACAAATTCATGGATGCTTTTGAAGCTTTAAGTGCAAAAGTTGAAGCATTAGAACAAGAAAATGCTGAATCAAAAGAAAAATTAAAAAATTCTAAGAAAGAAAAAACAGAATTTGAAAAGAAAGCAGAAAGCACATTAGACAGATTGTCTAGTTTGATCTCAGGGCAAGCTAACGATAAAGAAAAGAAAGAAGAAAAATTAGCTTCAACTTCTAAAGTTAGCGGAGATATGTGGGGATAGGAGGTAAACCATGTTAGATTTATTATTTACAAATCCTGATAACACATTATTAGAGAAAATGGCAGTTACACCAGGAATGGTAGAACGTCTAAGTTCTAATATCGAGGATTTAACATCATTTTCAAGAGCTTATATTGATTATGAAAAAGCAAGACAGAATTTAGCAGCAAATGCTTCTAAATCAAATGTAGGAACAGTTGGTATCGGTACTGATTATTCAGATAACTCACCAGCCAATCCATTCCAAAACGTGTTCCCATTAGTTTCTTGGTTAATGAACACACCAGCTTCACGTAAGATGCAAGGTGCTATGAACCGAGGAGCATGGGGCGTTACAAAAAAAGAAGATGGCAAATTCTATATTCAGTTGCCATTCACATACGGAACAACAGAACCTAAATCAACACAAGGTGAATGTTGCTGGGTTCCATTAGATTTAGCTAAGTGCGGTAGCAATGCACCATTAGCATTATTGTGTTTAAAGAGCTGCGAACCTATTATGGATAGCTTAGTAAATGAAACACGTAAAATCAAAGCTAATGACATGGTTTGCTACTTCCAACGTGAAGGAGAAACTATTAAAGAAGCTCAGAAACGTATGGATTTAATTTCAATGGCATACTTCACTGCTATTAACGTAATCTTAGGTACAATGTCTACAGGTACTCCTACATTGAAACCATTCCATGGATTATTGGAAGTAATGGAAAATAAAGCGGTTATCAAAATCGTAGGTACAAACGTATTATCTGCGTTTGATTCAGTTGGTTTACGTTTGGCAGCTTTAGGAGATGGAGATTACAAATTCGCTTGTCACCCATTGGTACTTGAAGGTATCAAATCTGTTATTGTTCCAGGTAAATTCAACGGAGAATACCCTGATGGATGGACTCGCAATAAAGAAACAGGCGAAGTCGCATTTAAAGGACATGGATTTATCGCAGATAAATTAGTTCCATGTGACATTACAAAAGGCACAGGTGATGTATGGGTATTAGAAGGAAATACAGTAGGTTTGGTAATGGGAACTACTTTCCAACCATCTGAAAAATTCCAACGTCATACATTCGGTGCTACAGATACACCATCTGAAGGATGCGGTACTCAATGTGATTACTACTACAACTTTGGATGTGCATTTGGAACTGATGCAAACCGATTAATGGTAATCCAAGGTATCCCAATGTCAGCAGCTACATTAGGAGATACATTAAACGGATTAGACCTTGTATTAAAACCAACAACTATCGTACCAATCAACATTGGTGAATAATGTACGAAAAAATTGTCGAACAATTGAAAAATTATTGTTCGTGCATAAAGGAAAGCGATTTAGAAGCAGATAAGCTTGAAAAGAATGTTGGAGAACTAATTGATTTAATTAGTACCATCACTTGTTGGAAAAACCATCCATGTGAGACTTTCCTCTCATCTCAAAGAGAGGAAGTCTTTGATGTTGGTGAATTTAAGAAATGTGGATGCGATTCAGGGATTGTACGCATACCACTATTCTATCCAATGATTGACCCAACAACGATTGAAGTATCTGTTATCACTAGAGAAAGAATTACATTTACTACTCACAAATTAGAAGTCGATAAAGATTTTTCTTATAACCCATACGACAGTATCGTGTACGTTGATTTATCTAATATCGACTACAAAGATGTGTGCAATTGTGGATGTGATGAATTATCTAAGATCGTTGTCAGTTATGTAGCTGGATATGAAACGATACCTGAATGTCTATTGCCTGTATTCTGCGACTTTCTACAATTTGTTATCGCAATGAATAGATGCGAATGTGGTTGTAGCACTTGTGAAGAAACAGATGGTAGTGATGTTCTTATCTCAGAAGAAAATTCTGATGCTCAGATTTCAATTAGTGTGTATGTTCGTGAACATATTACAAAAGCGTATTCAGAGCAGTTAGGTATCTTGTCAGTATGTAATTCAAAAGACACATGGGTTGGTGCAGTAGTATGAGAATTAAATATATTGGAATGAAAAGTTCCACAAAGAAAAATGGATGCCCTGTATGCGGTGCGAAAGCCAAATCAAACACATCTTATGATTATTCAAAACGTATGTGTTTGCCTAGTGGCCTAGTAAAAATATTCCTTATGAACAAAGTTGAGGAAGTATCGTATGAAGACGGTGTATTCCTAAAAGGCTTTAAATACGTCTATGGAGGCAAACTTTATTACCCCTTTATCGAGGTGTAGGAAATGCTAAAAGGCCTCTTAGAAGATGTTATAGAAGCGTGTGAAGAAGATTTTGAAGGATTGGCTAGTGAATTAGAAGAAACTATGCGAGATGAAGCTCCAAGAGGGAGTAGATTCTATGCTCAAGAAATGACAAGTATGCCATGGAATGAATATAGGCCAGGTGCTTTAAAGGATTCAATCACGAAGGAAAAAGTATCTAATACCGAATATCTAATCGGAGTAGATGCAGACAAACTAGAAAAAGATTCTAGAAACCCTTCTCACGTTGATTACTCCCCAATGGTACAGAATGGAACGAAACGAGTTTATACGTTAGTGCGTAAAAACGGAAAGCCATTCGTTTGGGTAGATGAAATGGGAAAGAAACACTTTGCACACAAAATTAAGATGCCACCTAGAAAGGCAAATGATTTTGTTGCTAGAGCGGTATCTAGATTTGATGCAAAAGTTAAATAAAGGAGATTAAAAATGGAAGAAAAAGTTTCAAAAGCTAAAAAGACTCCTGAACAGAAAGTAGATGTTCAAGCATTTGTTTCACGCAAACTAAACGCTTTAAATCAATTAGGCGGTGCTAAAGCAGAGCGTGCTATGGAGCGTGTACTAAAAGCTACAATGGGAGGGCAAAAATAATGTCTAACTGCAACATTAACAAAATTATTAGTGACAAATTAAGTGTCTCTAAATTAACTAAAACTCAAGAAATTGATATTACTATCATGAGTGATATTGATTCTTGTTTAAAAATCAATACTCGTAAATTTGAAAAGATTACAGGTACTGCTAGTGCTTATACATCACGTACTATTGCACCTGATTTAATCAACGTTTGCGAATCATTTGGATGTAAGAATACAGGTACATTGTTCATCACCTCTAAAGAAACTGATGCAGAAGGTGGAGAAGGAAACAAAGTACACACAAGCGGTGCGGTATTTAAAGCGTTGAAAAATGCATTAGACTTTGCAGCAGGTGTTGTTTACTACTACGTAAACGTTCCTCAAGCAGGTACTTACACAATCACAACAAAGATTTCAGATGTTTTAGAACATGAAATGACAAATGCAGATGAGTATACAAGCACTTTAAAAGCAGATAAAGAAGGATTCTACCCTGTACAGATTGACTTATCAACAGTTCCTACAAATGTAGTAGGAAAAGGATGGGAAGCAAGTACATCAGGTGTCCGTTTAAGCATTGAAGTAGCATTAACAGATAAATCAGCAGATAGTATCTTGATTGGTCTTTCTTCAATTTCTTTCTTTGAAGAATTTGCAGATTTAGATTCTAACAACGACATTAAAGTAAGCTGCTTATCAGGATTTGATGGTGATGATACTGTAGACCCTGTAGATACAAGTTGCTTTGATGATTCTTATGATGATGATTCTGCTTCTATTGAGCGTTCATTTACAGGCACTCAATTAACATCAAACTACTTAACTATGAACCCATTTATCGGCAAGGGAGATAAGTCTCAAGGCTTTATGATGCGTACTCAGGAAGTGGTTATTGAAGCAGATAAAGAACATTCCGAATATGGTTCAATCCATATTGCAGACCACTTTGTTGAAGAATGTGGATTTATCTATACAGCATTGAGCGACCAATGTAATATCACAGATTCTACATTGAACCGAATTAACACTCCATTGTTGGCTAATTTAGATGAGTCTCAATACCAAGTATTGAACAGTAAAATCAATCCAAACTTAGATATTGAGGGTTCAAAAATTTACTTCAACAAAAATTTAGTAGGTAAAACATTAAAGATTTCTTATCCAATGACTGTTGATGTATTGCAACACTATGTAGCAAACAACGATAGCTTAAAGAATAAGAGAGCAAAAGTTACAATCACTCGTTATAGAAGTGATGGAACTGCGGAAGTATTTACTTACCACAATGCAAAAATCACTTCATTCCCAATGGGTATCCCTGATGACGGAGCGTTTGAATTTAGTTTAGCGTTCAAGAAAGATACTCGTGGAAACTGGTATGAAGTTTATGTAGTAAACAAAGCTAACGCTAATTTATAGAAATTGAGAGGCAAATGAGATGGAAGAACAAAAGATTTTAGAACCAACACAGTTAAATGCCATGATTGAAAAGTTAAAAGTAGCTCGTGAGGATGATACTCCTCACGCAGTCTATGGCAATGGTGGTGAAATTGCAGTTGTTGGTGATGCAAATAAGACAGATGTTAAAACAATTGATATTGAAGTGAGTTTTAGATTCACTGAAAAAGAAATCGAAGAACATAAAATTGATGTTCCTAATAACGCTAAAAGGGTAGGGCAATATGTTATGTTCGATAAGAAGTTTGAAAATCTAACATTATCTCCTAGACAAGATATGAAGATGGTAGAAGCTTTAATCGAAGTAAAACCATTGCTATTGGATGCAGAACAAATCCTAGACCCATATAAAGAAAAATTCCAAGAAATCGAGGAATACTATGGTCACAAATTCATTGAAGGAAAAGATGGAATCGTTACAACAGACACAGATGATGAAGAAGTGAGCAAAACTATGGTTCAGATTTATGAAGCGTATATGAATGAAGCAAACGAACAGATTTTCCATTTATACGCTCAATCCTCTACAAATTTAGTTGATGGGCTTTATAAAGTTGTTGCAATTTTCTTAGGATTAGATGAATTTTATGAAGATCACATGATGCAATATTCAGTTTTAACTTGCATGATTAGCCTAATTATCAAATATCCTGAATTATTTAATGAGGTAGAAACAGTTTTTATCAAATAATTGATAAGGAGGATGATAAAAAGGATTCAGTAAAAAAAGCAAAGTCTTATGTTGCAGAACTAAATCTTTATTCAACCATGGCTCATTATGTCGGTAAAATTCTAAAAATACGCCCCAATGAGATATTAGACCATTGGGGTGTCTCTGAATTAGTTGTAGCCTTTGGGTACTACGCAAATCTACAAAGCGATAAAACATGGAATGAAATTAACGAGGCAAATAAAAATTCTAAAAAGAAAATACCTCAGATTGACAGATATGCGGTTCATTTCATGCAGAAAACAGATTTAGCGAAGGAGTCCGAAGATGTCAGTACGTGAAGTCGGTGCTAGGTTAGTCCTTGACATTAAGGATGCCGAAGCAAAGATAAAACAACTTGAAAAAGAGTTAAAAGATATTGAAAAGGCAAAGCTTAAATTTGATGCTAGCACTAATGAATTAGAAAAAATTAAGGCAAGATTAGAAGAAATCAAAAAAGAAAAGGAAGCTTTGGAAAGACAAAAACTTTCTTTAAAAGTTGATTTGGATAATCTAGCTAATTTCAAGAATCAATTATTGGATATTAAAGATGATATTAGTGAGCTTAAAAAAGAGTTATTAGCCTTGAACAATAAAAAGCTTTCTATTGATATTGATTTAAAAGCTAATGCCAACGAAATTCATGATGTCATTAATGACATGACACTAGGTGAAAACGATAAAAGCGACAAGCTTAAAGACCTATACAGTGCACGTGAAGCTCTCAAATATGATATGCGAGAGGTTGGCATTGAAATTGATGAAGTACAAAAGAAAATTAACAATCTTAACAAAGAGAAGATAAAGATTGAAGCTAACATCAGTGAATTAAATGATGCTCAAAAATTGGTTGATGAGATTGATGATTCAATCGCAGATTTAGATAAAGAAAAAATAAAATTAGAAGCTGATTCTTCTAAGTTAGAAGATACAAATAAAAAGCTAGATGAAACAATCAAAAAAGAGAATGATGTAAGAAACACAAAGGCTGATATTGAGTCACAAGTTATCGGCTATCAAGATAGTTTGAATAAACTAAACAATCTTCAACAAGCTGCTAAAGCTTTGAAAACTGCTAGTAAGGTTACATTTGATGTCGGAAATAAAATGTCAAATCTAGGCTCTAGTATGTTGAACATTGCCAAGAATTTCCAAAACAATCCAATAGGAGATATTAGCCGATTCTTAGTACAAGGTGTTGGATATTCTAGTTTGTATAGATTGGTTTCAGGTGCACAAAACGCAATGGGCGAAGCATTTTCAAACGGTGTTAAAAGATACGATACAATCAAAGTTGCGAAAAGAACATTGTCCACTGTAGTAGGTGATGTAGACGATTCTACAACGAAAATCCAAAAGATGATTGATAACCTAGATGAAAGCATTTTGGGTCTACCAACCACTTTAGATGACGCTCTAAGCCATGTTACGAGATTTACTTCAATCAATCATGATTTAGATAGGTCTCAAAAGCTATTCTCGGCAATTAATGATTCCATTTTGACATTCGGTGGTGATTCTGAGGGGGTAAACAATGCGGTTACTCAGTATTCTCAAATCATGGGTTCTAAAATGGATGCTCGTACATTGAGATCAATGGAAGATGCAGGTATGACACCAGCCTTAACTGCTATTGCAAAGAAATTTAATATGTCATTTGCAGAGTTTAGAGAAGCATTTACAGGTTCAAATCCAACTATTTCATTACAACAATTTGAAGATGCTCTGATTGAATTGGATGAAAAAGGTGGTGGTGGCCTAAATTCGTTGGCAACTATGGTTAAATCATCTGTAGCCACAATCTCAAACGGTCTTGACTTAATCCCTAAGAGATTTAGTAAAGCCGAAGAAAAGTGGTTAGGTGCATTAGATGAGGTTTCAACAGAATTAACGGGAGCTACAATCTACGGAAATATCTACAAACTTTCTCAAAAAGTTGAAGGTTTAGGAGATATAGGAGCGAACTTCATTAGAGGTCATAAAAAAGAGATTGGCGAAGGTATAGACTTCATTAAAACGAAGTTCACTGAATTATGGAGCGTTTTAAAAACGTTTAGTTTCAAAGATTTTGTTGGTGGATTTAAACAAGGATTAGATGATTTCAAAGGAGCAATTGATTTCTTCAAGCCTCTTGTTAGCGGTCTATATAATTTTGCAAAAGATAAAATCACCGAAATGGGAGACGGAAGCTTTTCTAAAGGATTAGGACGTTTCGTATCAGACTACATCCAAATTGGTATTGGATTAAAGTATGCTGGTAAGTTAATGAAACTTGGAAGCGGTGGAATTAGCCTTTTAGGAGATTTAGTAAACGTTTATTCAAAATTCAAAGGAAAAAGTTTCAATATTCCTTTCCTAGGAAAATTAGGAAGTAAATTTAGTTCTATTAAAGATGCATTCAAGAGTTCAGATGAGATTACTACTGCGGTAGGCACACCAAAAACTTTTGATGTAGAAGGATTTAAAAATAAATTATCTTCATTAGCTATCATAGCTGGTGGGGCAGGAACAATTATTCTTTATTGCAAAGCGATAAAGGAAATTGAAAAGAATGTTCCAAATGACATTACAACATTGCCTATGCGATTAACAAATTTGTTCTCTGTAATGGGATTGATGATGGGAGCTAACACACTTAATGCAGCAGTTTCAAAAGTATTAGAGATGAACAATGCCTTAACAGGATTGGCAATGATGATTGGTCAAGGTGGAGCTTTATGGCTATTTGCAAAAGCTATGCAAGAGCTAGATAAAACTATGCCTGATGGATTCGACACATTCAACGATAAGTTATTAGGCTTATTTGAATGTATAGGCTCTATGACACTTATTACAGGTATTCAAGGTGGTGCTGGTGTCCTAACGGGTGGAATCACTACATTGGCCCAAGTGCTAGGAATGATAACAACAACAGGACTAGCTGGTACGTTGATTGCTTGTGCTAAGGCAATGCAAGAAGTAGATAAAAATGTTCCTTCAAACACAAAAGGACTTAAAGAGAAAATCCAAGGAATCATGGATGTTATTGATATGTTTGAAGGTGAAGGAACATATTCTTCTTGGTGGAGTCAAGTTATTAAAAGTTCTGAGTCTTTATGGAAGAACATGGAGACTTGGAATATCACTAGGATTCTAAAGAAACTTGTTACTATTGGAGAATCAATTTCAAAAGTACAAGGAATGAGTATTGATAGTAGTTCTTTCAACGATCAATTCAAAGATATTCAAGAGGTAATCAAGAATATTAATGATTTTGAGTTTCCTACAGTTAGCACATCAAGTGCAACAAACATTGCAGATGCAAACAGTATTGTTAAGAACTATACAACAATGGCTTCTAGCCTTTCTAAAATGTCTAGTATCAATGGAAGTTCAATTAATGTTGAGAATTGTACAAGCATTTTAAAGAATGTAGCTAGTGTTGTTCAAGAAATGAAAAAGATTGTATTCCCTGATGTTACAAAGAGTATTAAATCTAATTTAAACTCTACAAATGCTCAAGAGTTCCTAGATACATTGAAGATTTTGGAACAGATTGTTCCTGAATTTGGAAACTTGCAAGCAACAATCACAAACAATCCTTTACCAAATGCAGAGGATATTCAAAAGACAATCACTAGTATTTCTCAAGCGATTGGATATATTTCTGTAGCTGGTGTTGGAACAGGAAAAGACAAGAATATGTTGTCTTATAACTTGAGACAAATGCCTGATTCTAAGCTATTTAATAACGCACTAAAGGCGATTACAACTTTAGGCGATATAATCCTCAAGTTTGGCACTTTGAACGTATATTCAACTGATTTCGACTTTGAAACACTGAAAGCCAATATTAAGAGTATTGGAAATGCAGTGAATGAAATGGCAACAAACAAAGGATTAACTGAAAATCTAGAGAATATGGACACAGTTAATAAGACTGTTTCTAAGTTGAAAAAAACGTGTGAAAGCTTAAATTCTATCGTTGGATTAAATCTAGATTTTGTTAAGGTTGGAGAAGTCACAACAGGTATTCAAACATTCCTAAACAATGTTAAAGGATTGAAAGTTGGAGAAGCTACTACAGATGTTGTTACAGAAGTAAACTCAATCGTAACTTCCTTCCACAATATGGCAACAACTTTATCAAACATGAAGTCTGAATTTAATACCTCTGGTACAGATATGGCCAATGGAATTATTGAAGGTTTCAAAAGTATTGATATTGAAGGTTCATTTGGAACTAAGATCGACAATGCTAAAGCTTCATTGAAGAAGAAAAGCTTCAAATCCGTAGGTAAGAAGTTTGGAAAAGATGTTGTGAGTGGATTTAGTGAAGGTATCTCTAATATGTCTAGTTCAATCTCTAATCAGATTACTATGATGTATGGATATTCAACACGATTCACAGATTTAGGACAGTACTTAGGAAGTGCATTTAAAAATGCGTTCAACAATCAATCAGGAAACATTAATACAGGTGGTACAACTACTCCTACAGTAAACAGAGGAAATGGATCACAAGGAAAAAACTTTAAGTTTGCTAAAGGTGGCCCAGTTTACTTAAAACGAGGCGGACAACCTGTCGTTATGAAGCCTAGTGGAACAGATACAGTACCAGCTATGTTGACTCCTGGTGAGTATGTAATGAAACGTAGTGCAGTTAAGAACGCAGGTCAAAGCTTCATGGATAAAGTAAATAACATGGATTTAAAAGGTGCGTTCAAAGAATTGTCTACTAGATATGGTTCTCAAGTTGGAAGTGTTGTTAATAAGAATGTGACTATCAACAATAACGATAATCGTGTTACGAATAACAGTATTGCTTTCAACGAAGGAAACGAAAGAAGGCAGGCTATCAAAGTAGGTAGATGCTTGAGAGGTTTGGCATAATGACTTGTTATAACTTAAACCCATTAAAAACATACGTTCAGTTCAATGATCTTGTAATAGACAGTGCAGAGGAGATTTCCTCTGCCTCTCTAAAGCAAGACACAAAGACTGCAACGCAAGAATACAGTTACGGACATGGTAGTTATGTTGCTTTCCAAAATAATCAACAGTTTCTTACGGAAGGTGATTTGTCCTTAACGTTGAATTTTAATTATGAACATTTTCATGATGAAGATAGAAGATTCCTACGTGACTATTTCAATTTGAATTTGCTTAAACCTGGAAGATTATGGGCTATTCAAGATAACAAATTGATTTGGGCATGGGCCTATGTCACAGGATTTAGTGAAGATTACAAAAAATACCAAGGTTATCTATCAATGGATATTGATTTTAAACTTTGGGAAGGTGTTTGGCATATTGCAGATACAAAGAAAACATTCTTAGTTCCTTATTCTGTATGTAATATCCTCGATTGTGAGGATTTCAGAGATGCTCAAGAGTGCTTATCGTGTTGTGTTACTTGCCCCCCTGATATGGAAACTTGCAATTCGTGTTTATGCGATTGTGGAGACATTACAGAGGAAACATCTTTATGCGTAATGGGAACTAAAGCATTGGAAGATTTTATGAATTGTGGCAATTCATACAAGATTGTCTATGATTGCATCAAAGGTGAACAAATTTTCGGTGATGATTTGATTAAGAACAAAATCTGTAAAAAAGATTATTGTGTTGAGTCGATTGCTGGAAGATTCTACAGTGGAACAGTATTAGATACCGACAAAGTAAAATTGATTCTAGATGGTAAATTCCAAAACCCTGAAATTGAAATTAATGGAAATAAAATGATGATTCTAGGCGAATATGATGGAATTTTAACACTTGATTCAAGTTGGAACTTATACTTTACTGCGGATGGATGTTGTGCATCAGAGGAAGTAGATTTAGATAATCTAGTAATCGAAGATGAATTTGGGTTCACAGTACATCATGGAATGAATAGATTAGTGGTCACAGGCTCATGTTGTAAGATGGCTTGTGTATATATAGATGTTGATGAACTTACAAATTAAGGAGGCTTGCAGTGGCGAATGTAAAAAGTTATTGCACTGCTTGTGGAAAGTTAAAAGATAGCAGTGCAGAGTTTATCCAAAATGGTGTCACAGATTCAATCTGTACGTCTTTAGGAAACGATACAGGCTTAAATCCTGATAATGGCAATAATACGTGTACAGACATGGAAAATGCCAACGATTGCCTTACAAAAGGCTTATATGACATCATAGATGGATTTGATTTGTGTGATTGGAAATTGTTTATGAGCCAATACGCTAACAACGATTACAACATGAAAGCAGCTATGATTTGTTGGATGTGTGGATTGCAAGACCAGTTGTATAATCTTCAACTTCAAAATTTGGCAATCGAAACGCAATATACTATTCAACAGTCTACACCTGGATTGAGCGTTGAAATTGACAGACAAGGTAATTTCACATTCAGATATTCAGATTGGATTCACAATAGTGATTACGAGAAAGTAGCGGACGGAGTTATTACAGGAAAAGTAGATTTCTGTATGAAACCTAACAAAGATAAGAGTGCTACATACAAATTCAACAGTGTTACATTGAAACACTACTCTTATAAAATGACAGGAGTTCAAGCTGGTTCAGCTCCTACTGTTTCGATTCGTGTTCCTAATAAGAGTGGGTCGTTGGTTTATTCAAAAACAACAAACGCTTCATTTGAAGAAGATATTAACAAAACAGTGGAATTAAGCATGAGTGGAACAGTAAAAGCTGGAGAAACAACAAATTTGTTGCAGTTCCTTTCTATTTATGTTGATTGGATAGAAGATGATGAAATATCTCTACACACTCGTTTTGTAAATGATAACAAGGTAAACTTCGTTATCTGTAGAGATTAGGAGGTACACATAAATGAATAAAGATGTTTGTTCTGCTTGCGATTCTTTGAAAGCTACAAGCAGTAATTTCATTCAAAAAGGTGTAACAGATGCTATTTGTGCAAATCTTAAAGCAAATCAAGGGTTTGAAAATAAGGGCCATAACAACTGTACAGATATGCACGATATGAACGATTGCTTATTAGGTGGGTTGTTAGAAAAGATTGATACATATGATGTTTGTGATGTAAAAGAAGCTATCAAAGATTTGGAAAAGAATTTAATCAGTATCATGGATGTAATGATTTGTTCTGATTGTGGACAATGGGAAGAAATCGAAAAGCTATGGGCAGAAATCCAAAAGATTTGGAATGCTATCAGAGATTTACAAAATAAGGTCGGAAAATTTGAAGGCAGCATTGGAGATATGTACAGTGCGGTTGAAAAGATTCTTACAAATCTTAAAAACAGTGGAGCATGGAAACAAACAGGGGATACTGTATTTGAAGGAGAATTCAATGACGGAAGAAGCATTGCTACAGGTAATATCAATATCTTTGGTGGTACTCCTGACGGAAACTCATACATCCGTACTAATAATGGAAGTTCTGAGAATGATTTGGCTGGTGGTGTTTAATGGCATGGCAAAACTTTCACGGAGCTTACGATAACACAGGGCCATACACAAACGTAGTATTAGGTGGAAATCCAGGCGATACCGCAGACTTTGGATTTCCACTTGCTACCGCCCATGCAAAAGGCTATGGAAAAGGTATCAACTTTTCAGATGATGGAAACTATAGTGTTACGTTCACATTAGATTTAGTTGGATATTGTGTAACGGATGCTGGTCAATATACAGGAAACGGAAAGTATGTACAGTATGGTGGAAGATATAACTATATTTTGATCATTAGCGTTTCTAACAACAATAAAGCCTCATGGAGAGAGATTTACAATCAAGTAATATTCTCTCATGCTGATACATGGCCATTGGCTTATTCATCAGGTTGGGAAACAGTGGCACAAAACAGTCAATGGAGTGGTAAGCTACAACTTCCGATAGATACAACACACGTTAAAGTTGAATTAAGAGGTGAAGATGCTACATTACCTTACGAGAATATATATTCTATTCAACAAGTTATCCCTGATTTTAGACCATGGGCAGTAAGAAAAGGTAAAGTGTTCTATTCTTTGGATAGAGCTACAGGATGGTTTAAAAAGAGAGTTAAAGGCTCTTGGGCCACTATTGGCAAATATAGTGCTGATAAAGCGAATAAAGAAAACCAAGGGTCAAGTAGAATCAGAAAAAATGGTAAATGGGTAGGACAAGGCAAAATTGGTAGTTAGGAGTAAATATGATTCCTTACTTTGAAATATTAGAATTTGGAAAAGTTAAGAAAAGATTCAGAGAGGCTTTAAGCACAATCAGTTTTTCAAACGAGTTAATGACAGTACCTGAAATGCAAATCACAATTCCTAACGAATACTACGATTTAATCTCAGGAAGAAAAGAAATGAGGGTAATCATGGATTGTGGAGTTTTCTACGGAATGATTACCAACTATAAACCCTCTGTAAGTGGTTTAAACATATCTCTAACGCACGTAATCAACGAATGGACATATAGACAAGTCCCAACAAATTATGCGGTTAAAAACGCTCTTATAAAGAACGTATACGAAAGCGAAGATATGTATTATTCGACTCAGTGGAAGATGAACTTTGAAACTGAGATTGATAACGAAAAGATTGACTATGTTTATTCTAGACAATCTAAATTGGATGCACTTACTAAAACTTGTGAATTGACACAATCTGTTTATTGGAGAGTTCCATTTACAAATGATAAGCAAGTTGAAGTTGGATATTTTGGAAAGAAACAACCTGTTATGCTTTCTAATAAACCAACATTAGGAAGAAACTACAGAATCATTGGTGAGCCAACAATGGAAACCAATTTTTCGGATGTTATTAACTTAGCTACAGTTTATGCTAATAAATCTGATAGTGGTATGTCCTCTTTGTCATTAAGAGAAGTATATAACGATAAAAGCTTACAGAACCCTAAGTTTCCTGTAGTTATTTTGAGATCAAACATAAATAACGAGCGTGATTATGAATATGTAGACTTTCCTAAATTAGCTCCTAACAATCAATTGGAGTATTCGATTATTGATACGGAATCAGTTGGATATGAAAGCGGTGTATTCATTGAAGGAACATTTGCTTTTGATGATTTATCGCCATTTAGTCTAGAGGACATGACAAAAGACTCTAAAGACTATAAATGGGTCATTCCTAAAGAGCAAAGATTTTTGACGGATACAGAGGAAATAAACAATGCTAAAACCTTATGGCACTCTTTAAAAGACATTTGGAGCAAATCTGCTATTGCTGCTTTATGTGGTTCGTGTCACGTAGAATCAACATTAAACCCTAACTTGTATCAAATGGGTGATGTTCCTGATTCTCAAAAAGGATTTGGATTGGTTCAATGGACACCATACACACGAATTACAAATTGGTTAGGCTCTCATGGGTATACAAGCTACACAATGTACGGAAAAGGGGAAGTAGCTAAGTTAGTTGAAGAATGGTCAACAAACGCTACAAATGGGCCTTGGATTCCTACTCCTTCATATAACATTACATTCCAACAATGGTCACACATGGAAGCCGATATGAATTACATGGTAATGGCTTTTATGGCAGATTATGAGCGAGGTGATACATCTATTGATTTACAGTATCAAAAACGTATTGAATTTGCTCAACGTGTTTATGGTTTGATTCCTGAGTGGGAACAAGACGATAACGGAACTACAACCGATACGGATAAAACGCAAGCTAGGCCTTGGAATGCTCAGAATTTTATCAACACATGGAATGGTCAATCTATCGACATGGATGGTGTACCTCCTGAGCAACCATATCAATGTGTAGATGCTTGGAAAAAAGCATTGCAGACATTAAATTATCCCGACCCTACGAGAGCTATAGGCGGTGATGGGTATGCAGATTACATTTGGTATAACAGAGATGAATTAGGCTATTCTCAATACTTTGATTACGTTGATACACCTCAATTTGGTGATTGGTGCATATTTGGAAGAGGTGGTGACACACCTACATCACACGTTGCAATGTACGTTTCAGATGCTGGTAATGGTAGAGCGAATTTCTTTGGCCAAAACCAACCTTATCCATATTGCAATACAACAACAATCAGTACATCAAATATCATTGGTATTTTCAGAGTAAAGAGTGTGTACGTGCAACAGAGCATTGACCCTGAGTCCACAAATGGGACTACTATCATTACTGATAACGATAGAATTTATGCTGCCAAGGTTGTATATGATTGTGCTTGTAGAAAACTAATTAATGCAAGAAGAAAGTTTTCTATCAACGTTTCTTGTGAAGCATTACCTAAAGAAGTAAACGTAGGCGATAGAATCAGATTTATTTATGATCTCAATTTATTGCAATTAGGAAGTTGCAATAGATACATGAAACGTATTCTAAAACAAGACGATTGGTTCTATATCACAAGCCTACAAAGAGAAATAGATAAAACAGGAGTTGAAATAGACACATTGACTCTAGAGAAATTCCTAAGAACAGATAGAGACGGAAAGAGTGGTTAGTTATGGATATTAGTAAGGCGATAAATATATTAGCTGATAGTGTCTATGATTTGAAAGAAAAAGGAAGATACAATTCCATTCAACGTAGAAACCATATAGTTGATTTTTATGGGTACGAGTTCCCTAGATGGGGATGTTCAAGTTCTAAACCAGCGGTAATAGGAATGTCAATTTCTCAGGATTTGATTTATTATGAGCGTTTTGAGTTTAAACTAGTAATAGATAATTCTACTGCTACAAACTTTAATGTTGAGATTGAAGGAATAGACATGACACCATATTTCAAGCAGCAATTCAACGGAGCGTGGATTACAGGCAATGGACTATGGCCTGGGCAATACTCGAATTTTGATGTTCTTAAAGCTTGTGGATATCTTTCAGAGGATGAGAGAAATAGAATATTAGATCCAGGATATAAAACAATCAAAGTAACAGGAAACGGAAATTTTGATTGTACGTTAGTAAATTATCTTAAATATAGTCATGTAAACAGATAAGAGGTATCTATGAATAGATATGAACAAAGGATTGAAAACCTATCAAATCATGTAAAACAAAATCCTAGAGATTGGCAGTCTGCCATATCGCTATTGAAATTGAACAGTCAACAAATTGACTTTAAAAGAAAACAAAAACAACAGTCTGCTAGATTGTCTATCAAAGCATACAAAAAGGAGGTTGTGTAGATGGAAAACAAATATAGCACTTCGGGAATTGGAGAAGATATTATCCGTAGTTTTACACAAATTGCAAGTGCAGAACTACACGCTAAAACCTTATTAGAAAAACGTATTTCTGAGGTTGAAAACGGATTGATTAGTGAAGAAGAAATTCCTGATAATTTAGAAAAGATTGAAGCACTAAAGGATGAAATTGATGATTATGCCAATATCAGACGTTCTCAAATGCTTTATCTATACAATTCTTTTGGCGGCAAAGGGGATAGAGAACAGTGGTGTTTAGTTAAACATTTAAGTATGGCTATGTACACTGCATTTGAAGCATATCAAGCTTCGAATAGAGACCCTGAATTATTGAATATTGCTTTGGAGATTAACAAGAAGTTTATTGAAGCTTGTACAAAATTCTTAGGTGTAGAAATTACTTCTTGTGCATCTTGTTTTGCAGACATTATGAAAGCTGGAGGAAAATAATATGCAACCTGTAGTATGTAACAAAGATATGGCAGTAGTATTTCCTTTAAAAGATGGTGATTGTCAATTTTGGCTAGAAATCGTTGATTCTGTAAATGATATTACTAATCCAAGTAGAGACCATGCGTATGTTGATTCAAAAGGATTATTCTATATCTACAACGGAAAAGAAATTCAAGTAATCAATGACCATGCGAATCTGAAAATCAAATGGGGAAATATGATTGGCGATATTTCTAATCAATTGGATTTAATGGAAATTCTAAATCAATTCGTAAAGACAATTTCTGTAAACGGGACAAACATTGCCAAAGACAACGAAAAAAACATTGCTATTCAAGTGCCTATCACAACTATTAAATTAGATGGAAATACAATTAGTCCTGTTGATTATATTGTCAATCTAGATTTAGCTAGTGTTTATGCAAAGAAAACTGAAATTCCTAAAAATGTATCTGAACTTCAAAATGATGCTGGATATATTAAACAAGAAGTTGTAGATCAATTAGTGCCTATCAAAACAATCAAGGTTAATAACGTAACGATACCACCTGATGAAAACCATGCAGTAAATATTGAAGCGATTCGTTATAAAGTTGGAACTGTCGACCCTACTACAACAAATTGTCCTAACGGATATTTCTACTTTCAGATAGGAGACTAATCTATGACTTATGTTGGATATAATTGGTCTATTCTTGCTAATCATCAAATTTGGTCATACAGTGGCCAATGCAATATGTATTTCCAAGTATACGCATGGAGCGAACAAGATGTTATAAATAATAGGTCTACAGTCCATACAAGAACTATGATTTTAGTTGAAAATAAAAACCCAAGCTATTCAGGTTATCGTCTTGAACAAGATTGGTCAGCTGGTGTTACAGGAGCGCCGGATTACAGTAGCCATGCTACATTAACAGATGGTGGCGCTGGTACGAACAAGGAATATGTTCTACAAAATGGTTCATTTACTGTTGACCATGATTCTAATGGTAATGCATCAAGCGAAGTGCATTATTGGTTTAATGGAACATATACAGGAGCTATAGGTATCCCTACAAACACAAATACAGTATACATCTCGCTTCCTAATATTGATAGAACCGCAGACAAGGCAACAATAAGCAATGTTGGAAGTACATACAAAACAATGTATTGTACAATTTCTGTTCCGTTTTATTCTGAGGAAAACCAATGGAGTCGTGATGGGAAAACATGGACGGATTGGAATAAAGTAATAAAAGCAGATACGCCTTTTGTAGATACATGGACAGGATTAAAGCCGAACACAAAATACACGGGATATTATCGCTTTAAAAGGAAATATAATGGAGTTTGGAGTGAAGCAGTTGATTTTACCACAACAACTAAATATCCTAATGCGCCTTCAAAAGGAAGTGTTTCTTTAAGCTCGGTAACGTCCAATTCTGCAAAAGTTAGTTGGAGTGGATTCTCATTAGGAGACATGGCCACGGATTATTCTTATCAAACATCTAATGATGAAAAAAAATGGACAGACCAAGGTAAAGCAACAAGCTTAACTCTTAGTGATTTGAAGCCTAATACAAACTATAAATTCTATGTAAGAATGGTCGATAACTATGGTCAACCTTCGTTAGCAGCTAGTACATCATTTACAACATTGAACCATGAAAAACCAAACGTAGGTGGTATTGAATGTACACGGTTAACACCGTATGGCGGTATGTTTGCTTGGTATGGATTCTCTGCAAATGAAGGAGCAACAATAGATCACTATGAATATTCACTAGACAATTCAAATTGGATTAATGTGGGAACTGATACGCAAATTCATTTAGACAATTTAAGCCCTGAAACAAGTTATACACTATACGTTCGTGTAGTTGATAACTTCGGTTCTAAATCAGATAGTGCTACATGCGATTTTAAAACATTGGTTGACCAATTTAAACTTGCATACAATACAAATTTGTATCAAACAGAAATTCTAACTAAAGACGGAGTAGACATCTTGGCTAAGAATGGAGTTAACTTGATTGTTGATACAATTGGAAAAGAGCGATTAAGGACTGCCAAGGTTTTCTACAACGACAATGGAGTTATAAAGAAAATAAAAGCAGTTTACTACAACAAAAAAGGTAATATTCAACACTATAAAAGCTATGAAAATTAAATAGGAGGTACATATAATGGGAGTTAGAATACAAGAATTGCCTGAAACAACAGGCATTAACAAGGAAGATTTATTGATCGTTGAAGATGGACAAGGAACTAAAAAAGGTACTGTTCAACAGTTAGATGAAGCACTAGGGGTTAGTCAACTAAAGGAAGATTTAGTTGAGATTTCTGAATATGTTTCTCAGATGATAACATACGAACAGACAGAGCAAGAATTTAAAGAAATTGGTAATTTGATTAGTGATAATTGGGATTCTACTGGTGTTGGTGGTTATTATGATGGCAATGGAAACTATGTTGAGAATCCTTCGTATAGATGGTTTAGAATGAATGGTGTACGTAATGAATATGAATTTTATACATACAATTTAACTGGAGTATGTTTTATTCATATTTTCTCAGGAGAACCATCATCATCTACATTTGTAAGAAGATATTCTTCTACCGATTCATCATTACCGACAGAATCAAATAAAGCCGTAGTACCGTCTAATTATATTGTTATCGTAGAAAATACATCATCATCTTCGATTAAAATAAAAGCAAATAATAAGGTTGTGATTAAATATGGAGAAAAGTTGTCAGAAATAGAAAACATGGCAAATCCATCAAAAGAAGTTGCTGATTCTGCGAACGAAAAAGCCAATAATGCATTAAATATTTCTGAAACGATTGCTCCGAAAGTCGAGAAAAGCAACGAACTGATAATTACACAAGATCAGTGCGAATATTTGGATAATTATATTGTCGGTTCAGATGGAGCTTTAACTGAAAATACTTCGTATTTTGCGTATAAGTACACAATTCCACATAATGGAAGATGGCATATGAATAATCTTGGATATTCTTCATATGGTTTTCTTGGCATTTATAATGGAGAGCCAAGTCCATCAACATTCAATCAGGAAATAGGAAGAAAACATGGTTCAGATACATCTTCTTGGGACTTCAATCTTTCTACTGGAGATGTTGTCGTTTTGTCTGTTAATAAAATCTCGTCTATTAATTTCAAAATGTATTTTGAATATTCAATGGAAGTTAGACCAACACTTTTCTTGCATAATATGAAGATTGCATGGTTTGGCGATAGCATTTCACAGTTTCAATTACTGCCACATAGAATAGCAGAATACATAGGTTGTGTTGTCGAGGATTGTTCTTTTGCAGGTGCTCCTTTGACTTATGGAGCAGAAGCATATCAAGGAACAGGGTTTATGGCATTATCAAGTCAGATTATCAGTGGTGATTTTTCTGAACTTGAAAATGCGTTGTCAAAGCAGACAAGTGTTACAGAGGATAAAAGAGCAAACGCAGATAGACTTGAAGCTCTTAATTTCAATACGATTACGGATATTGTAGTAATGGCTGGCACGAACGATGTAAACAATGATTATGTTGCAACATCAACAGACCTTACAAAATTTAAAAATGGTATGCGAACTGCAATTGAAAACATTCTTGATAACTTTCCACACATTTGTATGCGTTTTATAAGTAATCCATATCGTGGAGATATAACCGTTGATAGACACGGAAACTCACTTGCAGATTTCGTAAACGCAGAAAAAGAAGTTTGCGAAGAATACAATATCCCTTATTATGACTTGCTTCATAATTGCGGTATAAATTCACATAATGTTGGGTACTATCTTCTGAACGATAAACTTCATCAGAACGAAAGTGGAGATATTCTACTTGCACAGAAATGTGCTAAATGGTTGATGTCGCATTAATAAATCTCAACAATATGAAAAGATTACCGACAGACGGTACGTAATAAACTTAATAAGAATTTATTTAATTTGTTACTTGTGCTTGATTATTTTAAGCACGTGTAGTAAGTTTAATTTAGGAAAAATGCATAAAAAAAGAAGTTGGAATTGTCCGCTAAAACATCATCCAACTTCAACCTTGATTAGGTCGTTTTTATTATACCATAATTTCGACCGTTGACTATATTTTTTTATGCCAGGAGGAGAAATTATGAAAGAACAATTTGTGAATGAATTTATTTCGTCTTTATCAGATGATTTTGATAAAGATATTTTAAGTGTATTGTTTAAGAAGTTAACTGTATTTGTTAACGGTTATGAAATAAAGCCTATTGAAACATCTGTAGCACTTTATACCAATTATATGCCTGAGTGCTATCAAACATACTTCGTAACAAGAAAGATTGAAGGAATGAGTATGAAGTCTTTGGAGATGTACGATCTTTACTTAAAAGATTTTTTTAGACAAGTACATAAGCCTATTAAAATGATTACTACAAACGATATTAGAGTTTATCTGTATAAAGTTCAGACTCAAAGAGGAATAAGCAACAGAAGTCTAGATGCTAGAAGAACTGTTATCAACGCTTTCTTTGAATGGTGTTGCAATGAAGAATATATAAATCGTAACCCATGTAGAAATATTAAGAAAATCAAGTATGAAGAAAAAGAACGCAAGCCATTATCATCCATAGAACTGGAAGAATTAAGAAATGCTTGTGTAACACTAAGAGATAAAGCTCTTTTTGAATTGTTGTATTCGACTGGGTGTCGTGTTTCAGAAGTTGTAAACTTAAATAAAGCAGATGTTAATTTTGAAACTAAAGAAGTTGTATTATTTGGTAAAGGCAATAAACATAGAACATCATACATAAATGCAAGAGCAGAGATTGCTTTAAAGAATTATCTTAATTCTAGAAATGATGATAATAAAGCGTTGTTTGTTTCAGACAGAAAACCACATAAGAGATTATCAAAATTTGGAATCGAGAAAAGAATATGACAACTTGGAGAATTAGCTGGAATTGAACGTAGGATATTCCCTCACTTGATTAGACATACAACTGCTACAGATGGTTTGAATCGTGGCATGGGTGTTGAGGAAGTCCAAGCAATTTTAGGGCATGAAAACATTGCTACAACAATGATTTATGCTAAAGTATCTAAGAACAATGTAAAATTACATCACACAAAATGTATTGTATAAGTTATAGGACGTGCTACATAAAATGTACGTCCTTTTCTTTTCATTATATAATTGAGATGCCATAAAACAGTACCTCAGAAAATATGAGAGAGATGAAATATTTTTGGAGGTGTAAATTTATGAATGTACAAGATTTTTTAACTTTATTACAGACTGCTGCTACTTTGGTTTGTGGCGGATTAGCTTTGTATTTTAAATTCAGTACAAAAGCTAAAACTAAAGCAAAGGAAGTGCAAGAAGTGATTGCTAAAATCACTGCGCAAGCAGTAGTTTACATTAAAGAAGCAGAGGACAACTACAAAGATACAACTAATGCAGGTGGAAAGAAGTTTGAAGAAGTTGTTAGTAAGCTTTATGATCTAGTACCTGATGCATTGCACGGCATTATTACAAAAGAAATGATTAGTGAAATCGTTCAAAGTACTTTTGATGAAATTGAAGAATACGTTAAGATTCAATTGGATAATGGAATTGATAAAATCAACGTCAAAGGTGATTAATGGGAAAAGTTATCACTATTGATTTAGAATATGTTTTATGGCTTCTAGGTTTCATTGCTTCCGCTTGGGGAGTAGTAAAGATTATTAAAGAGCTAAAGAAACCTAATGACGATTTAAAAGAAACTGTTAGAAAACACGAAGAATGGTTAGCAAGAGATAATGAGAAAATAAAATTAATTGAAAGTTTAGCTGTCACACAAGAAGGGATTAAGAAAGAATTGAATGAACACTCTCGAAGATTAGGAGAACATGAAGAAAGATTAGAAGAAGATAAGCAACGTGGCAATTTGACATTAAAGGCAAATATCGCAATTATCAATAATATGCTTTCTGAAAACAACAAAGATAAACTCCAAGAAGCTAGAGATGAAATTCAAGACTTTCTTCTAGGTAAAAATTAAGGAGGTTAAAGAATGGGAACTCCACAAGAGTTTTATAACTATGCTATCAATAAGGTTTTTAATAATAAAGGGCAAATAATGAACATCAACTATGTTCAAAGTGTAGAACCATATGGTGGACAATGTGTTTCATTAATTCAAGGATTGATGGCATGGGGAGGGAAGCCATGTATTGCACGTGACCATGCCAAAGATTGGTGGTTCAATCGAGCAAATAATGGTGTTTTAAGTTACTTTGATGTTGTTACGGGTGCTCCCCAAAATGGTGATGTGGGAGTGTCTGTAGGTGATGATGCAAGATACGGACATATATTTATCTATTGGGAAGGCAGAGCACTTTCTCAGAACGTTCTAGGCAAACCTAAAGCTATGTTATGGCCATTAAACTATCAAGGTGCTATTTGGGGATATTTAAGACCTAAATTCTATACTAATGCTTCTACATATGATGCTTCTCAATTGATTAAAGAAAATGGAATGGCAACTTTCAACAATGATACTGCTATCGTTATTCATAGAGATACACCAACAGGTGCTTCTTACGGAACATTTGTAAAGGGCGAAAAACAAGTCTATACAGAAAAATGGGTAGGACTTGGACATAGATGGATTTCATGGATTCATACAAATGGAGTCAGATGTTTCGCAGCAGTCAGTGGCAGTGAATCATATGGTGTTGAGCCATGGGCCACAATCGGTGCTCCTGAAACACAAGATATTGAATTAACTCAGGAAGATGGTATCGCAACATTCATTGTTGATGGTGTGCATAAACACTACGATAATCCAAGTGGAGAAATATTTGGACAATGCAATTCAGGAGATGAGATTCGTTATTATTGGAAGTGCGTTACAAATGGACATAGATACGTTGTTGGAAAAGAAGGAGACAGAAAGTTCTTTGCTGCAGTGTCCGCTACAGAGGATAGAAGCCAAATGTGGGCGAAATTCAGAGCGCCTGATACAAATACTGAGGAAGATAAAAAAGAGCCTTCTAAGCCTTCTACAGAGCCTTCTAAGCCACCTACAACGGATTACACTAAGAATGTTAAGGGGTACGGAATTGATATTTCAGAACACAACAGTTCAGATATTGATTTATCAAAATATGACTTTGTGATTTTGCGTGCTTCCTACGGAGAACACACTGATAAGAAATTTGAATATTTTGCAGATAAATGTGAACAATTAAAGATTCCTTATGGTGTGTATTGCTATGATTATGCGTTAGATGATAGTCAAGCTAGAGCGGAAGCAGAGTATATATATAATCTAATCAAAGACAGAAATGTTCAATTAGGTGTATGGTTTGATATGGAGGATGCAGATAATTACAAGAAGAAAGCTGGTGTCTTAACAAAAGAAAGATGTTCTTTCTCTTGTAAAATATTCTGCGACTATATGAGTGCTAAGGGATATTATACAGGTGTTTATACTAGTACTAGTTGGCTAGGAACATTTGTAGAAACAACATATCCTATTTGGATTGCAAATTGGGGTACGAATGATGGTAATATTCAATCAGACCAATCTGGTGTAGGTGTTATTCATCAGTATGCAGCTAACCCAATCGACAAAGATATAATCTTCCACGATATTGATTTTTATAAATCAAATCCAAAGAAAGATGAATCAACAGACGATAAAAAAGATGAACCAAATACAGATTCTAAAGACGATAATGGAAACAAAATCAATGTGACAGGAATCAATAAATTGATTGAACTGTTGCTAAAGATCGTTGAAAAAATCGCTAATTTGTTCAAATAATTGTACATAATGTACGAAATACGACATAAAACACTCGTATTTGCACAAAATCTGCAAAAAAGAGGTTTATATGTTTGTAAATACATTATGATCTTGTGAACTATCGTGAACGAAAATTTAATTGGTGGAAATGAAAATCATGTTGCTCCTTAAATATCACGCAAGCTCGAGATAGCCAATTATAAAATAGCTCGTCTACTAGAGTAGAAGGAGTTTCCTAGGACGTATGATTTATACGTCCTTTGCTTTTTTGTGTTAAAATATATGCACATAGATTAGCAGAGTGCACAATGCAACCAATACCACAATATGGTATAATATCTATGCTTAGGGGAATATGATCATATTCTTTTTATCTCGTATACCATTTATTAGGTATAAGGAGAAACGAAACTGCTACGCATTTAATTGTGTGGCAGTTTTTGATATGTTATACTAACAAAGGCCAAAACATGAGAAATTCTAAGTGAACCATGTTAGCTTGATGTACAAATCCAAGTTAGGCATATAGGTTTATTAGTGTTGATCTATAGTCATACCAAGCGATTTTAAGTATGGTTCTTTTTACTAAGTTACTGATATGATATAATCATGTTGCTAGGAAAAAGCAGAGTGATAAAGGCCGAAGCTCTCTTTTGTGTAGAGACGATTGCAGACGTGTGATTGTATCTTCACTTTTCTCTTGTAGGCACTAGCATAAACAACAACAAAATGTGACAATTGCTAAAAACTCCCCTTTTTAGATACTGTCACCAAAACGATTCCATACCTCATCCACATCAGGTATGGTTTTTGTTTTTTTAACAAATCTTGAAAATTATATGCTATATTATTGATGTGTTCTTCATGGATGAGCACACCCTTTCTAAGATAACTAAAACTTATGCAAAAGAGTCTCCTTACCAAGCGGGAGACTTTTTTGTTTATATATTATAAGGAAAGGAAACAATAATATGTTTTTGGCATAATGGCATAAAGTGCGTGGCATAAAACATGGAATGTTTTTTTAGGTTCAATTAAATAAAATGTGGTCAAAAACGAGAAAATATGAGAACATAAAGTAAACTAGATGAATAAAAAATAAAGGAAAATAAAGAGCTAGAAACTTATAAATATCATTCAACAAAAAGAAAATTGCTTTATATAAAGTATGATATATATTATTGGCATGATATTGGCATAAAATAGCCTTGTTTTTCACCTATTTTCACTAGTTTTTTATAAAATTTAAGTGTTATCTAAAGAAAGAGGGAAAATTACATGGCAGTAAAGAAAGATGAAAAAACAGGTACGTGGTATTTCTATGGTTCGTACAAAATGAAGAACGGAAAGTATAGACAATATAAGAAACGTGGCTTTCCAAAAAAGAAGGATGCAGTAAAAGCAGAGATCATATTCAAAGAGAATGTGAAAGACCCATACAAGAATATCACACTTGAGGAATTATTTAATATCTATGCAGCATATACAGAAAAGAGAATAAAAGAAAGCACCTATAAAGTTCAGAACAGATTGCTTGAAAGATGGATTGATATTTTAGGTGATGTGAACATAAAATCTATCACAACAAACGATATAG
>OIYT01000469.1_pt1 | contig 40082 bp, 31 predicted proteins | sample 1588201 | NCBI WGS metagenome assembly OIYT01 (sample SAMN03283260) | human gut metagenome | biome: human-associated habitat; material: feces | host: Homo sapiens | place: USA | collected 2013
AGATGTACCGCCAGCTTGTAATCCGCAGCTTTCAGCGCCGGATGTCCTGCAAAATCACCGTACATTGCCTTGTCGATTGCTTGTCTCCGATGTTCTATCCGGACACCGACAGCAAAATTTTTCTGCGACAGACTTATGTTTTTATTATACAGAAGTTCAAAAACATCTCTTGCGCTGTGACCGGAAGCAAGTATTACATCCGCTGTCCCGATAGTATTTATGCATCCGTTCTGTTCGTAGGATACCGACGAAATACAGCCGTCTTTCGTCTCAAATCCGCAGAACCGTGCCCCGAACCTGACTTCGCCGCCCAGAGAAATAACATATTCCCTGAGATTTTTTACAACGTCACGCAGCCTGTCCGTTCCGATGTGCGGCTTTGCCATATAAAGTATCTCGTCCGGTGCGCCAAATTCCACAAGACGTTCCATTATCCAGCCTATGCGCTTGTCCTTGATACCTGTATTCAGCTTGCCGTCAGAGAAAGTTCCGGCTCCCCCCTCGCCGAATTGAATGTTGCATTCCGTATTAAGTCTGCCCGTCATGCGGAATTCCTCAACTGCCCTGACACGTGTATCCACGTCAGCTCCACGTTCCAGAACAACGGGTCTTGCTCCTGCCATAGCAAGAACGACAGCGGCAAACATCCCTGCCGGCCCGAATCCTACTATTACCGGTCTTGAACATCCTGCCGGAACAGTATTGACCTTATAACTGATTTTTTCGGCAGAAACAGCATTTTTCAGCGTTTTAACAAGATATTTTTCACCGCCTGCCTCAATCTCCAGCGAAATAATAAAATGTACGTCCGATTTTTTTCTTGCATCTACTGATTTTTTTGCCAGCTTTACGCTTCTGAGCTTTTCACGGGATATTCCGAGTTTTTCGGTGCAGAATTTGTCCAGCGCCGAAAAATCAAAATCCAGAGGAACTCTTATATTTCCGATTCTTATCATTGTATCTCTCCATTAATGCCTTATCATTAACTTTAATTGGTGCAGTTTCTCACCCTCGTGTCACAGCGGATTTTTCTCTATGGGTATTCACCCTAATTCTTCTCATTACCCCTTTATGGGGTAATGAAAATAAATAGAGTGAATATCCATAGAGAATATTTTCTCTTGACATGAGCATAAGAAACAAAATCCACTAAGTTGACATTTATAAAATTACTATAGATTATAATTGCTCAATTGCAATTACATATATCAAATTTAAATTTAAAGGAGTCTTAAAAATGGAAAATACTGCTAAGGTTTTTTACGAACAGGACTGTGATCTTTCTCTTCTCTACGGAAAGACTATCGCTGTTATCGGCTACGGAAGCCAGGGTCATGCCCATGCTCTCAACGCCAAGGAATCACTCGGTGACAAGGGCAGAGTAATTATCGGTCTTTACGAGGGTTCAAAGTCATGGGACAAGGCTGTAAAGCAGGGTTTTGAAGTATTTACTGCTGCCGAAGCTGCAAAGCAGGCAGACATCATCATGATCCTCATCAACGACGAAAAGCAAGCTGCTCTGTACAAGAATGACATTGAGCCTAATCTTGAAGCCGGAAATATGCTTATGTTTGCTCACGGCTTCAATATCCACTTCGGATGCATCGTTCCTCCTGCTGACGTTGACGTTACAATGATCGCTCCCAAGGGTCCGGGACACACCGTTCGTTCGGAATATCAGGCAGGCAAGGGCGTTCCCTGTCTCGTTGCTGTTCATCAGGACGCTACAGGCAAGGCTAAGGATCTTGCTCTTGCTTACGGTCTTGCTATCGGCGGTGCTCGTGCAGGCGTTCTGGAAACAACTTTCAGAACAGAAACCGAAACAGATCTCTTCGGCGAACAGGCAGTTCTCTGCGGCGGTGTTTGCGCTCTTATGCAGGCTGGATTCGAGACTCTCGTTGAGGCTGGATACGATCCGAGAAACGCTTATTTCGAGTGTATCCACGAGATGAAGCTTATCGTTGACCTTATCTACCAGAGCGGTTTTGCAGGCATGAGATATTCTATCTCCAACACCGCTGAATACGGCGACTACATCACAGGTCCGAAGATCATCACTGACGAGACAAAGAAAACCATGAAGAAGATCCTCTCCGATATTCAGGACGGTTCTTTCGCCAAGGAATTCCTCCTCGATATGTCAAGCGCAGGTTCTCAGGTTCACTTCAAGGCTATGAGAAAGCTTGCTTCCGAGCATCCTTCCGAAAAGGTCGGCGAGGAGATCAGAAAGCTCTATAGCTGGAACAACGAAGAAGATAAGTTTATCAATAACTGATTTGATCTTTGAAAATTCAAGCAGCGCCGTTCGTGAGTAACGGCGCTGCCTTAAAAAAGCGAGGTAAAAAATATGAGCGGCAATTTTTTCTGCGAGGGTGTTGAAAAGGCATCGCAGCGTTCCCTTTTCAATGCGCTCGGACATACAAAAGAGGAGATGAATCGTCCTCTGGTCGGAATCGTTTCGTCATACAACGAGATCGTTCCTGGACATATGAACATAGACAAGATCGTTGAAGCCGTAAAGCTCGGTGTAGCCATGGCTGGCGGAACTCCCGTTGTATTTCCGGCTATCGCCGTATGCGACGGCATTGCAATGGGTCACACGGGAATGAAATACTCCCTCGTAACACGTGACCTTATAGCCGATTCTACGGAATGCATGGCTCTGGCACATCATTTTGATGCCCTTGTCATGGTTCCCAACTGCGACAAAAACGTTCCCGGTCTGCTTATGGCTGCGGCACGTATAAACGTTCCTACTATCTTCGTAAGCGGCGGCCCTATGCTTGCCGGACACGTCAAGGGAAAGAAAACAAGTCTTTCATCCATGTTTGAGGCTGTCGGCGCATACACTGCCGGAAAAATGTCCGCCGAGGATGTTGAAGAATTCGAGAATAAAGCCTGTCCGACCTGCGGTTCATGCTCCGGTATGTACACCGCCAATTCCATGAACTGCCTGACGGAAGTTCTCGGAATGGGACTTAAAGGCAACGGAACTATTCCTGCCGTTTACTCCGAAAGAATCAAGCTTGCAAAAATGGCTGGAATGCAGGTAATGGAACTTTACAGACAGAATATCCGTCCCCTCGATATAATGACCGAAAAGGCTTTCATGAACGCCCTTACTGCCGATATGGCTCTGGGATGCTCCACAAACAGTATGCTGCATCTCCCTGCCATTGCAAACGAATGCGGCGTTGACATTAATCTTGACATTGCAAACGAGATCAGCGCAAGAACGCCGAATCTCTGCCACCTTGCTCCGGCAGGTCATACCTATATGGAAGATCTCAACGAAGCCGGCGGAGTTTACGCTGTTCTGAACGAGCTTTCAAAGAAAAATCTTATAAACACCGACTGCATGACTGTTACGGGTAAGACCGTTGGCGAAAACATCAGCGGATGCATAAATAAAGATCCCGAAACTATACGTCCCATTGACAACCCCTACAGCGAAACTGGCGGAATTGCCGTTCTGCGTGGAAATCTTGCTCCCGACAGATGCGTTGTAAAGAGAAGCGCAGTTGCTCCCGAAATGCTCTGTCACAAAGGCCCTGCAAGAGTATTCGACAGCGAAGAGGAAGCTATCAAGGTCATCTACGAGGGCGGCATCAAGGCTGGAGACGTTGTTGTCATCCGCTACGAAGGCCCTGCCGGAGGTCCGGGAATGAGAGAAATGCTCTCGCCGACTTCCGCAATTCAGGGTGCAGGCCTCGGCTCGTCGGTTGCCCTTATCACGGACGGACGTTTCTCCGGTGCTACTCGTGGGGCAGCTATAGGTCACGTTTCACCGGAGGCTGTAAACGGCGGCGCTATCGCCTATGTAAAGGACGGCGATATTATTTCTATCGACATCCCCAACTACTCCATAACCCTCGAGGTTTCCGATGAGGAACTCGCCGAGCGCAGAAAGACCATGCCGATCAAGAAAAAAGAGGGCATAACAGGCTATCTGAAACGCTATGCGAATATGGTTTCTTCCGCTGATAAGGGAGCGATAATCAACAGGACATAAGGAGTAACTTATTATGATCGATACTTCAAAAAAATACTGGACTGGTGATAATGCAGACGATATAGATGAATATTTGAGAGAATATTCAGAAAATAATTCTATTGACGTGAAGCCTGTAATATGTCATTCCTGCGGAAATGATTCATTTCAGTTAAGAGTCGATTGGGATGAAGTCGCAATTCAGATTAAATGTACTAAATGCAATACCAAGAAAATTATTCTGGATTGTGAAGAAGTATGGGAAGATGCAAAGCCAAGACTAAGAAAATGTCCCATATGTAAGAGTTCAAAGGAATACAATGTAAAGGTTGGATTTATACGCAGAGAAAATGGCAGCGTAAAGTGGGTATATATCGGAAACCGCTGTACGAATTGCGGAACTTTAGGATCTTACCTTGATTGGAAAATCGACTATGAGCCTACGACAGAAATAGAAAATAACATATAAGTTATTTATAAGAAACAGTTTCCTCCGCTGATAAGGGAGCGATTATTAACAAAAAGTAATGAAAAGCAAAAACAGATTTACATCCCTTATGGACAATGACAACGAAATAGGTAACATTTACAGAAAAGACCGTGAGTATATTATTGAAATAAATATCTGGAATGGTTCTGTCAAACGTTTGAAAACTATAAACTGTAAAAAAATTGTCCATAATATTGAAATGGTCGATGAGTTTGGAGAAATAGTTATAAATAATAATAACTATAAATTCATGACAGTATCTGACGATGATATAATTCTTGAAATCGAAGCCGATGATATTGTTTTTGAGGATTGAAATTATTCTTCTGCTCAAAAATAATAATATTAAGCAAATAAACTGGAGGTTATATAGTTATATAAATGGGTATGACACTGCGCTGATAAGGGGGATATCATGAATATCACTGAAAAAACGATAAAAGAAACAGAAGCCAGAACCTATGCGTATTTATCAAGCGCTGCGATTGGATTTCTGATTGCAGAGATACTATTGCTGGTATATTCTTTTATTTACAGTTTGCTGGAATACCTTACATATCGCAACAACGAGGAAAATTACGGCGAAAAATCACATTATGTCGATTTGAATGCACTTTGGCTGCGTGGTTGTCTGGGAGTAATTTTAATATTAATGTTGTTTTTCGTTGTGCGGTTCTGGATACGGAAAATAAAATGCATTGAAAGAAAACGTCCGGTTATAATCATTTCAAGCGTTTTAATGATAACTTTACTTCCGGTCTGGGGGTATCTGTCAATCCTGATACTGGCAATATAAATCTATTCTGATTTTATATAAATACAAAGCGATAACTAAATTCATAAGGGAGCAATTATTAATAAGTAATGTTATTGCTGAAATTGAATTCAAGAGGAGATCTTATGAAGCATATTTATCATATAGGCAAATGTCCTATTTGCGCACCTTATGGACAAATGGAGATATTATTTGATTGTTTAGCAGGTAAATGCTTTGTAATGTGTGATGAATGTTCAATAGAGTTTCAGTCTGTTAATGACTATTACAAAACAAATGGAAAAAGGATTTTCTATAAAGAAAACGAAAAAATCCCTCCGGTAAGACCCGCTACTTTGAATGAGATAAAGGATACTGAATGGCATTCATTAATAACAGATAACTAAATTTATATTTGAAAGGAATGATAAAAATGGGTATGACAATGACGCAGAAAATTCTTGCGGCTCATGCCGGACTTGATTCGGTTCAGGCAGGACAGCTCATCCTTGCCGATCTCGATTTAGTTCTCGGCAACGATATTACCTCTCCGGTGGCTATCAAGGAATTTGCAAAACTGAATAAAACAGGCGTTTTCGATAAGGACAAGGTGACTATGGTAATGGATCACTTTGCACCCAACAAGGATATCAAAGCTGCCGAACAGTGCAAAATGTGCCGTGATTTCTGCGGCGCTAACGATGTTACTCATTTCTATGATGTGGGAAAAATGGGCATAGAACACGCTCTCCTGCCTGAAAAAGGTCTTGTCACCGCCGGAAACGTGGTTATCGGAGCAGATTCCCACACCTGTACATACGGCGCACTCGGAGCATTCTCAACAGGCGTAGGCTCAACGGATATGGCGTGCGGAATGGCTGTCGGAAAAGCATGGTTCAAAGTTCCGTCCGCAATCAGATTCAATCTTACGGGAAAACTCCGGAAATACGTTACCGGAAAGGACGTTATCCTGCACATTATCGGTATGATAGGCGTTGACGGCGCACTCTACCGCTCTATGGAATTCACAGGCGAGGGACTTTCTTCACTTACTATGTCCGACCGTCTCTGCATCTCGAATATGGCTATCGAAGCCGGAGCAAAGAACGGTATCTTTGAAGTTGACGATATCACCCTTGAATATATCAGGGAACACGGCGGTGCAGAACCGAAGATATATAAGTCTGACGATGACGCCGTTTACGATGAAACGATCGACATTGATCTTTCTGCAATCGAGCCGACAGTTTCATTCCCGCATCTGCCTGAAAACGCAAAGACATTCGATCAGTTCGGCGATATAAAGATAGATCAGGTAGTTATCGGCTCATGTACAAACGGCAGACTTGAAGATCTTCAGATTGCCGCTGAAATCATGAAGGGCAGAAAATGCGCTGAAAATGTGCGTGTTATAATTATCCCGGCAACACAGCAGATATATCTTGACGCTATGGAACAAGGTCTGCTCAAAATATTCATTGAAAGCGGAGCAATTGTTTCAACACCTACCTGCGGCCCTTGTCTGGGCGGATATATGGGTATCCTTGCAGCCGGCGAACGTGCCGTTACAACAACCAACCGCAACTTTGTCGGACGTATGGGTCATACTGAATCAGAGGTGTATCTTGCAAGCCCTGCCGTTGCTGCGGCAAGTGCTCTGACAGGAAAGATTTCAAGTCCATGGGAGGTAATGAACAGATGAAGTACACAGGAAACGCTATAAAATACGGCGATAACGTTGATACCGACGTTATAATTCCGGCAAGATATCTTAACACAAGCGATCACGCCGAGCTTGCATCGCACTGCATGGAGGATATCGACAAAACATTTGTAAGCCGTGTACAGAAAAACGATATCATGGTAGCCGGACAGAATTTCGGCTGCGGTTCTTCCCGTGAACACGCACCTATCGCTATCAAGGCAAGCGGAATCTCGGTCGTTATTGCAAAAAGCTTTGCAAGAATCTTTTACAGAAATTCCATAAATATCGGACTTGCCATCGTTGAATGCCCCGAAGCTGCCGACGGTATCTCCGAGGGCGACAAGGTCGAGGCTGACCTTGACAACGGTATTATCCACAACCTTACAACAGGTGCGGAATTCAGAACAGAACCGTTCCCCGAGTTTATCCAGAAGATAATCGAAAACGGCGGTCTTATAAATTCTGTCGCCAACGGTTCGGTAAAGTAACAGAAAAGAGGTCTTTTCATAATGGAGTTCAATATTGCCTTATTAAAAGGCGACGGCATCGGCCCTGAAATTGTAGACAGTGCCGTTGCTGTTCTCGAAAAAACTGCAGTAAAATTCGGTCATAAATTCAATTTCACTCCCTATCTCATAGGCGGATGCGCCATTGATGCCACGGGGCTGCCTCTGCCACAGGAGACTGTTGACGGCTGTCTTGCATCGGACAGTGTACTGCTTGGTGCTGTCGGCGGTCCGAAATGGGACGGTCAGCCCGGAGACAAGCGTCCGGAAAAAGCTCTTCTTGGAATCCGTTCGGCTCTCGGACTTTTCACAAATCTTCGTCCGGCTACGCTGTACCCTGCGCTCCGTGCCGCTTCTCCCCTGAAAGATGAAATTGTCGGCGACGGCTTTGATATCATGATCGTCCGTGAGCTTACCGGAGGAATCTACTTCGGCGACAGGGGCTACCGTGAGGGAAAATACGGTCAGGAGGCTTACGATACCGAGGCTTACAGCGTTACCGAGATCGAACGTATCGGCAGAGTCGCTTTTGATACGGCAATGAAACGAAATAAGCGTGTTACAAGCATCGACAAGGCAAACGTACTGGAATCTTCCCGTCTCTGGAGAAAGACCATGCACGCTCTTGCAGAAGAATATCCGGAGGTTGAATACAGCGATATGTTCGTTGACAATGCCGCTATGCAGCTTGTGAGAAATCCACGTCAGTTCGACGTTATAGTAACTTCCAATATGTTCGGGGATATCCTCTCGGACGAAGCATCGCAGATAACCGGCTCTATCGGTATGCTTGCTTCGGCATCACTGGGTGCATCTTCCCGTGGTATGTACGAACCTATACACGGCAGTGCTCCGGACATTGCAGGTCAGAACAAGGCAAATCCCATTGCCACGATACTTTCGGGAGCTATGATGCTCCGCTACTCTTTCGGACTTTCAGAAGAAGCCGATGCTATCGAAAAGGCTGTTGACAAGGTTCTGAACGACGGTTGGCGAACCGCTGATCTCATGGGCGCAGACAAGGGAACTCCGCTTACCTGCACGGAAATGACTGAAAAAGTATTAGAGGCGTTATAATGGCTGATATCCATGAAAAACTTGACAATCTCAACTGCGGAATGGACACTCTTGCCGTGTTCCGCAGTCTGCTTGACGACAAAGTATTAAGTATTCTCAAGGAACTGCTTAGAGAATCTGCCGACGACGATCATTTCAACATTGGCAGATATTCGCAGTTTGCCGCCGAACTTTACAGCCATAATGTGAATTTCAGCGAATATCTCCTGAAAACCGTCCTGGAGGATGAAAATTTCTATATTGCCGGAAAGGCTGCCGGAAAAGAATTCGATGACTGCATTGAAGATGCTGTCTCAGCCGAACTGTCTTTTTTGCAGGAACTCTCACATCTCACCCCGGATGAGGCTTCATACGGATATTACAGGATATATCCTCTCCCAAGGTGGAAAAACTCCGACATTGACTTTGCCGCCGAATACAGGAAGCGAATAAGCGATATCGGACTGCACGGCTACGGCAAGTTTGCCAAAAGTCCCATGTTTATCCTGCGTGACGGTGAGATTATTCCCGTTAATCATCCCGATAAGCAGCGTCTTTCGGAGCTTTACGGCTACGAATCGGAACGTCAGGCAGTCATAAACAACACTCTTGCTCTGCTGGAGGGAAAACCTGCTCAGAACGTACTTCTTTACGGCGATGCAGGCACGGGAAAATCCTCCACGGTAAAGGCTGTGGTCAACGAATACGCCGACCGTGGACTGCGTCTTATAGAGATAACAAAAGAACAGCTCCGTGATATCCCCCGCATTATCGAAAGCATAAGCGGAAATCCGCTGAAATTCATTATTTTTATTGACGATCTTTCTTTCGTTTCCGGGGAGGACTGCTTCGGCGCTCTTAAAGCGACTCTGGAGGGATCTGTTTCCGCCCGGAACAGCAACACGGTGATATATGCCACCAGCAACCGCCGTCATCTGGTAAAAGAAAGTTTCTCCGACCGCAGCGGCGATGATATCCACCGGAACGATTCAATGCAGGAAACTCTCTCGCTTTCGGCACGTTTCGGTTTAAAGGTGAACTTCGGACGCCCCGACAAAAAGGCTTACATTGCCATTGTCAGAGAACTTGCCGGAAACTGCGGCATAAATATATCTGACGCAGAGCTTGTGCTCAAGGCAGAACAGTTCGCCTTGCAGGGCAGCGGCAGATCACCAAGAACTGCAAGACAGTTTGTAAATCAACTCATTAACGAACATAAATAAAGAAGGTAATTAAAATGCTGACTCTTGATAAAATCTACAGTGCAAAATATGTTTTAAGGCAGGTAATCAGGGAAACGGATATAATCCGTGCCCCCAAGATAAACCCCGAGGCTGATATTTACCTTAAAACAGAGAATTTGCAGATAACCGGCTCGTTCAAAGTCAGAGGCGCTTATTACCGTATGTCGCAGCTCTCCGACGAAGAAAAGGCAAAGGGCGTTATCGCCTGTTCAGCCGGAAATCATGCCCAGGGCGTTGCCCTTGCCGCTGCAAGAAACGGTATCAAATCAATTATCTGTCTGCCTGACGGTGCTCCCATTTCCAAGGTGGAAGCTACAAAAAGCTACGGAGCTGAGGTCTGTCTGGTGAAAGGCGTATACGACGACGCCTACGCTGAGGCTCTCAGGCAGCGTGACGAATACGGATATACCTTTATCCACCCCTTTGACGACGAGGACGTTATAGCAGGACAGGGTACGATAGGTCTTGAACTTCTGGATCAGATACCTGATATGGATGCCGTTATCGTTCCTATCGGCGGCGGCGGACTTATCTCCGGCATTGCCTTTGCCATAAAAAAGCTGAATCCGTCCATTAAGGTATACGGCGTTCAGGCTGCCGGTGCTCCGAGTATGTACAATTCTGTTCACGACCACAAGATAGAACGTCTTGACAGCGTTTCAACCATTGCCGACGGCATTGCAGTTAAAGAACCGGGAGAGAATACCTATAATATTATCTCCGATTACGTGGACGACATTGTAACCGTCACCGATGATGAGATCTCTGCTGCTATCCTCGCTCTTATGGAACAGCAGAAGCTCGTTACCGAGGGGGCAGGAGCAGTTCCGGTCGCTGCCGCTATGTTCAACAAAGTGCCGATAAAGGGCAAAAAGACGGTTTGCCTCCTTTCCGGCGGAAACATTGACGTTACTATCCTTTCAAGAGTTATCAAGAGGGGACTGCTCATGTCGGGAAGATCATGCTCTATGAACATCGAACTTATCGACAAGCCCGGTCAGCTTATGGACGTTTCCAGAATTATCGCCGAACTGGGCGGAAACGTTACTTCCATTCACCACGAACGTGCAAACGAGGGTTCGGCTGTCAACGGCTGCTACCTGCGAATCGTCCTTGAAACCAGAAACTACGACCACATTGAGCAGATCAGAAATGCGCTCACAGATGCCGGTTTCAAGATACTGAACATTAACTGAATATCCCGTTTTGTAAAGGAGAATAATTATGATAAAAATTCACACAGAAAAAGCTCCTGCGGCAGTAGGCCCTTATTCGCAGGCAATCGTATCAAACGGAATGGTATATACCAGCGGTCAGATAGCTATAAATCCGGCAACAAACACCGTTGAAGCCGATACGATACAGGCTCAGACAGAACAGGTAATGCGTAATCTCGGAGAAGTATTGAGAACCGCCGGATCATCCTTTGAAAAGGCTGTCAAGACTACCTGCTTCCTCGCAGATATGAACGACTTCGCCGCTTTTAATGAAGTCTACGGCAGATATTTCACATCGCTCCCGGCAAGAAGCTGCGTAGCGGTTAAAACTCTCCCCAAGAACGTTCTTGTGGAGGTTGAAGTAATCGCAGAAAGCAGTCTTTAAGAATCCCCCAAAAGGAAAAACATCAGACCTCACCGGAAATTAAAACGTGCTGAATGACGCAGTATTTTTTGCGCATAGCTTTGTCAGATTTCCGCAGGAATACTGTATGTATTGCAAGGAAAGCTGACAAAGCTATGTACAAAAAAGACAAATCAGACAGTATGCTTTAGTTTCCGGGGAGGTCTATTATAAAAAAGAGGTGTAATTATGAATGTCCGTGAAATGCAGAATGAGATAATCAGACTGAAAAAAGAAACAGGAACAGCTGTACTCGCCCACAGCTATCAGGCAAGAGAAATTACCGAGATTGCCGATTATACCGGCGACAGCTACAAATTAAGCGTGGATGCAAAGGGGATAGACAATGAAAATATCCTTTTCTGCGGAGTCCGATTTATGGCTGAAACGGCTAAGATACTTTCTCCGCAGAAACACGTATATCTTGCCTATCCAAAGGCAGGATGCCCCATGGCTGAACAAATGGACAAGGAGCTTATCGAGTCGGTCAAAGCAGGCGATCCTGACAGAACGGTTGTTGCCTACATCAATACGACGGCGGCTCTCAAAACGGTCTGCGATGTGTGCGTAACTTCGTCCAGCGCTCTGAAGATCGTAAAAGCTATCGACAATGACAGAATTCTTTTTATCCCCGACTGCAATCTCGGAGATTTCGTAAAGAGAAACTGTCCCGAAAAGGACGTAAAACTGCTTAACGGCGGATGCCCGACCCATGCCGCTGTTACGGCAAAGGATGTCATGGCAGCAAAGGCAGAACATCCCGATGCTCTTTTTCTGGTTCACCCCGAATGCAGACCGCAGGTGGTTGAACTTGCCGATTATGTCGGTTCTACCTCCGGTATCATCGACTTTGCAAAGAAGTCGGACGCAAAGGAATTTATTATCGGCACTGAGACTTCGATTGCCGAGCATCTGCAATACGACTGCCCCGACAAAAAGTTTTTCCCTGTCACAAAGGACATTGTCTGTCACAATATGAAGATCACTACGCTGCCTGACGTTTACAGAACTCTCATGAACATTTCACGGGGAGACTGCTCCGACCGTGAAATCGTTATGGACGAAGAAACCATATCGTCCGCAGTAAAATGCATTGACGAAATGATTCGACTGGGCGGCTGAACATGACGGAACTTGTCGAAAAGCTGTTCCGGAACGGCGATCTGTCCGATGACGAACTTCTGCTGCTTATAAACACAAATGACGTACAGGCATCCGGATTGCTGAAAAAATATGCCGATGAAGTTCGGCAGCGTGTTTACGGCAAAAAGGTTTTCCTGCGAGGACTTATTGAAATATCGAGTTTCTGCAAAAACGACTGTCTTTACTGCGGCATCAGACGAAGCAACAGTGAAGCACAGCGGTATCGTCTCGATTTTGAATCTATCATGAAGTGCGCCGCAGCCGGATATGAACTGGGATTCCGCACTTTCGTGCTCCAGGGCGGTGAGGACAGCGCTTTTACTGACGATCTCATGTGCCGTATAATATCCGGACTGCGTGAAAAATATCCCGACTGCGCCGTAACGCTGTCCCTTGGCGAACGCTCATACGAAAGCTACAAACGCATGAGGAATGCCGGTGCAGACCGATATCTTCTCCGGCACGAAACGGCTTCTCCGGAGCTTTACTCCAGACTTCATCCGGCGGAAATGAGCTTTGAAAACCGCAGAAGATGTCTGTACGCTCTACGTGAACTCGGCTATCAGGTCGGTGCCGGATTCATGGTCGGAGCACCGTTCCAGACCACCGCTGACCTTGTTGCCGATCTCCGCTTTATGCAGGAACTCCATCCCCACATGATCGGCATAGGGCCGTTTATAGCACATCACAGAACGCCCTTTGCGGATATGCCGTGCGGCACGCTTGAACTTACACTGCGGCTTCTGGGCATCATAAGGCTCATGTTTCCGGATGTCCTGCTGCCTGCTACAACGGCTCTGGGAACTATTTCTCCCGACGGCAGGGAACTCGGTCTTAAAACAGGCTGCAACGTGGTCATGCCGAATCTTTCCCCTGCCGACGTGCGTAAAAAATACGATTTATATGACAACAAACTCTCTTCCGGCTCTGAAGCCGCAGAATGCTGCCGGCAGCTGGAACGCAGCATAGAAAACGCCGGCTACAAAGCAGTCCATGAACGTGGAGACCATATATCGCTGTCTCACACGCAAAATAATTTTCAAGGAGCAAATAATGAAAGTACGTTTTCACCTTCCTGATTTTTCGGGAAACTTCAAGCTGAATTTTATGTTCGCCGAAATGCTGGCGCATCGTCCCGAATTTTTCCGTGAGGGCGTTGAAATAGCTTCATTCTACGGCGTTTTTCCGCCCTCCGTCTGGAACGGCGGCAGAACTCAGGGCGGCGTTGCGGACAAGAACTTTATCAAAAATGTCATAAAGGTATTCAATGACAGGGGAATTCCGCTGCGCTTTACATTTACAAATCCTGCGCTGGAGAAAAAACATCTCAGCGATCAGTTCTGCAATATGGTTATGAAGCTTGCCGACAACGGCATGAACGAAGCTATTGTCATGTCTCCCCTTCTGGAGGACTACATCCGCCGCAACTATCCCGGCTATAAGCTTACAAGCTCTACCTGCAAGAGAATCACCGACCCTGCGGCACTGGAAGAAGAACTTGGAAAGGACTACAGCATCGTGGTTATCGACTACGACTTCAACAACAACTTTGAGGTTCTGGAAAAGCTGCCCCGCAAAGCCGATTGCGAACTTCTTGTAAACGCCTGCTGTGAACCCGGATGTCCCAGAAGATCGGAACATTACCACTGTATCGGCGTTCAGCAGATCGCCTACAACGAGCATATCAAGAAATATCCCAATCTTCCTTTCGATGCTTCAAAATATGATCCCCAGCATTTCAGGGACTGCCCCTACTCACAAAGAGGCATATTTGAGATCCGCAAACTGAAAACCCATATCTCACCCGATGATATATGGGAAAAATATGTGCCTATGGGATTTGAACAGTTCAAAATCGAGGGCAGAACGGCAAGTCCGATAAACGTCCTCGAAACTTATATGTACTACATGGCAAAGCCGGAATGCCGTGACGAAGCCCGCTTTACACTTCTGAAAAGTCTCGAAAACTCACGTGCACTGATATTTAACTAAGGAGAAAACTCATGAAAGTAAAATTTCACCTGCCGGATTTTGCCGGTCACTTTAAACTAAATCTGATATTCGCCGCAATGGTACACGATTGCCCGTACTGGATGCGTGAGGGCGTTGAAATTGCTTCCGTTTACGGAGCTTTTCCGCAGTCCCTCTGGAACGGCGGACGCACAAACAGCGGAGTCTGTGACCGATCTTTCGTCCGCAGTGTGCTTAAATCCTTTAATAACAAGGGGATTCCGCTACGATTCACATTTACCAACCCCATGCTTGAGGAAAAGCATTTAAGCGATCCTTTCTGCAATTCGGTTCTGAAAATGGCTAATAACGGTCTTAACGAGGTTATTATAAATTCCCCTCTACTTGAGGAATACATCCGCAAAAACTATCCAAAATACAAACTTACCAGTTCTACCTGCAAGCGTATCACGGATCTTGAAAAGCTGAAAGAAGAACTTGAAAAGGACTACAGCATCGTTGTTCTCGACTATGATTTCAACAATAAATTTGATCTTCTGGAATAGATACCGCATAAAGAGAAATGCGAGATCCTGGTTAACGCCTGCTGCGAACCGGGATGCAAAAGACGCACCGAACATTACAGGAATCTTGGAATACAGCAGATAATGTACTGCGATCATATCAGCAAGCATCCCGGAAAGCCGTTCAACGTCAAGGATTATCCCGATATGCCGGAAACTGACTGTCCCTTTGCCAACAGAGATATTTTCGATATAAAAGGTCTGAGCACGCATATCTCCCCCGACGATATATGGGAAAAATACGTTCCTATGGGATTCAATCAGTTCAAGATAGAGGGCAGAACTTCCACAAATCTTAATCTCATTGAAACCTACCTGTATTACATGGTAAAACCGGAATGCCGGGACGAAGCAAGATTTATGCTGTTTTATAATCTCGAAGATTACGGTGTGGTCAAAATAGGATAACCATAAAAACAAAGGCGAACCGTTCTAAGGTTCGCCTTTCAGCTTGTAAAAAAACTATGACAACGCCGTGCAAAGTCGTCAGGCGTGCTTTGTGCGGTGTTACCCTAAGGGAACGCCCTCTCTTACAGGGCGTTCCCTCTTCAAAAACAGTCCACCGGACTGTTTTTGAATTCACCCTTTGCGGAGCGCCCGAAGGCTAAAGCAGGGCTTTGCCCCGCACCCCACCAGAGGCGCTGCCTCTGGACTCCGCCAAAGGGGGAGTACCCCCTTTGGAATCCCAATATTAAGCAAGATTCTCTTTTTGGGCATATAAATAGGCGAACCGTTCTAAAGTTCGCCTTTGTTTTTAATATTTGAATTTTCCGTTGCCGATAAATTCACGGACAAGTGAATCTCCCGGAACAAAACTTTCGTCAAGAGTATGCAGATCTTCCAGCACGTCAAGTATCTCACTTATTTCCGGAAAATCCCCCAGCTCTTTCAGTCCGTCTGCCAGAAACGCTTTATAAACCGACGGTTCATAAGCCATAAAGGTATCAACATCATAGTCCGAACGGTACTTAAAAGGCATAATATAATTATTTTCGCCCTCCTCAACGCTGTGGAACATATTCATTGTTTCACGGAATGTGCGCTTCCGGAACTTGCCGTCACGTATCATTCTGCGCATAAGCCTTACTCTGGAGGGATGCAGCACTGTTCCGCCGTTGGTTATTCTCGTTCTTACGCTGACGTATATCTTGCAGATATGACTGTCCGGAACGGTTATAACGTCCGGATTCAAAGCATGAATTCCCTCAAATATAACGAGTTCCCCCGGTTTTCTGAGAAATCTTCTTCCGGCGTCCTCTCTTACGGAACTTTTAAAGTTGTACTGCGGTATTTCCACCTCTTCGCAGGAGCTTATGGCTTCTATCTGTCTGCTGAGAAGTTCCGCATCAATGCGTGCAGGGGATTCGAGATCCATTTTTCCATTGGCAGCCAGTTCCTTTTCATCAGCCGACAGCGAACGGAAATAATTGTCCATTGAAATGGTATGCGTAACGATACCGGATTCCCCAAGAATACTGCTTATCATCATGGCAGACGTAGTCTTTCCCGACCCGGAAGGGCCTGAAAGCAGGATAACAGGTTTTTCAATGCGGCTTTCGGCAATATCTGCGGCGATTCCACGCAGCTTATAAAGATAGTCCTCGTTCACCGACTTTACATACTCGGCAGGATACTCTGTTACTCCCTGATTTATTCTGGTCACTTCTATGTTCATATTCTGTTATCTGACTTTCTTTGCGATATCGTCGATAAGCTTTGCAAGCAGATCGTTCTGCGTCATTGAGCCAAGATCGCCTTCACGTCTCGAACGAACGGAAACCGTTCCCTCTTCTGCCTCCTTATCTCCGACAGTCAGCATGATCGGGAGTTTTTCAACCGTTGCGCTGCGTATCTTCCAGCCAACCTTTTCGGCTCTGTCGTCGATGGAAGCTCTGATGCCGGCAGCTTCAAGCTTTTCAAGCACCTGACGGCTGTAGTCAAGATGACGGTCTGCAACAGGGATGATACGTACCTGTTCGGGAGCGATCCACAGCGGCATAGCTCCTGCATACTTTTCGATCATATATGCAAGCGTTCTCTCGTAGCATCCCAGCGATGTACGGTGAATGATGTACGGACGCTTCTTAGTTCCGTCAACGTCTATATATTCCATACCGAATTTTTCAGCAAGGAGCATATCAATCTGAATCGTAACAAGAGTATCTTCCTTGCCGTAAACGTTTTTGTACTGGATATCAAGCTTTGGACCATAGAAAGCAGCCTCGTCAATGCCTATCGTATATTCAACACCGAGATGATCGAGTATCTTAGCCATTACAGACTGTGCTTCCTCCCACTGTTCGGCAGTACCCTCGTACTTGTTCTTGGGGTTTGCCGGATCCCACTGGGAAAATCTGAAAGTACAGTCCTCAAGAAGTCCTACCGTACCGAGCATATACTTGGCAAGTTCGAGACAATCCCTGAATTCCTCTTCAAGCTGGTCAGGACGGAGCACAAGGTGTCCCTCGGATATCGTGAACTGTCTTACACGGATAAGTCCGTGCATTTCGCCGGAATCTTCCTTACGGAAAAGAGTTGATGTTTCACCGAGACGCATTGGCAGATCACGGTACGAACGCTGTCTGTTAAGGAAAACCTGATACTGGAAAGGACAGGTCATCGGACGGAGCGCAAAACATTCCTTGGTCTCGTCATGAGGATCGCCGAGAATGAACATTCCGTCAAGATAGTGATCCCAGTGACCTGAAATTTTATAAAGCTCTCTCTTTGCAAGATAAGGTGTTTTTGTGAGGAGATATCCGTGCTTCTGTTCAACATCCTCAACCCAGCGCTGAAGTGTCTGGATAACTCTTGCGCCCTTGGGGAGAATTACAGGAAGTCCCTGACCGATGCAGTCAACAGTCGTAAAATATTCAAGCTCTCTGCCCAGTTTGTTGTGGTCACGGAGTTTAGCGTCCTCACGCTGTTTGATATCGGCTTCAAGCTCGGCTGCCTTGGGATAAGCCACGGCGTACACACGGGAAAGCATCTTATTCTTCTCGGAACCCCTCCAGTAAGCGCCAGTACATGAAAGAAGCTTGAAAGCCTTGACAGGAGCAGTCGTCATAAGATGAGGACCTGCGCAGAGATCGGTGAAATTGCCCTGCTTATAGAACGAGATCGGTTCGCCCTTGCCTGCGTGTTCCTCGCAAAGCTCGACTTTGTAGGGTTCGTCCATTTCTTTCAGCATTGCAATGGCTTCTTCCGGAGAAAGCTCGAACTGTTCAAGAGGCAGTCCCTCCTTGACGATCTTCTTCATTTCAGCTTCGATGTTGTTGAGTTCCTCCTGAGTAAAAGGCTTTTCGAGGTCGAAATCGTAATAGAAGCCGTTGTCGATAGCCGGACCGATTGCCAGCTTTGCCTGCGGATAAAGATGCTTTACTGCCTGTGCAAGGATATGTGAAGCCGTATGCCAGAAAGTCTTTTTGCCCTCGATAGTATCAAAAGTGCATACCTCAAACTGACAGTCGCTGTCGATGACTGTACGGAGATCCTTTACCTCGCCGTTGATCTTTACACAGCAGGCAGCCTTATAAAGACCCATTCCTATGCCTTTTACGATCTCTGCGGCAGACTGTGCAGACTCGATCTCACGGATGCTGCCGTCTTTTAACGTTAATCTTATCATGATATCTTCTCCTTTTTAGAATTATAAAACAAAAATCGCCCCTGAAGCCCATAAAAAGGCTAAGGGACGATAATAACCGTGATTCCACCCTGATTCACACAGAAAAATCTGTATCTCATTGGCTCTGTAACGGGAGCAGCCGGCGTGTATTGGACGCACTCAGAGACGGTATGCATATTTCCTGCTTTGCAGCCTTGCACCGGACAGCTGCTCTCTGAAAAAGCACTTGAAACTGCCTTTCTCATCAACGATTTTTCATATTACATTATGATAATATCACACTTCAACAGATTTGTCAAGTGCTTTTTACAAAAAATGTTCAGATCATACAGCTGAGCGGACATTCTTCTGCTCCGGTACTTTATCCGGAACGCTTACCTTTTCAATATCTGCACCAAGACCACGAAGTTTGCCCTCCATGCAGTCATAGCCTCTCTCAATATGATAAATGTCCTCTATCTCGGTGATTCCGCTTGCCGCAAGACCGGCTATAATAAGAGCTGCACCGGCTCTCAGGTCGCACGCCTTTACGGGAGCACCCATAAGCTTGCCCGTTCCCTCAATAAGAGCTACCTTGCCGTTTACGGTAATATCCGCCCCCATGCGTCTCAGCTCGTCCACATAGCGAAAACGATGTTCCCACACGCCCTCGGTAACAATGCTCGTTCCTTCTGCAAGGATAAGAAGAGTAGCTATCTGCGGCTGCATATCCGTCGGAAATCCGGGATGCGGCGTTGTTTTTACGTTTGCCTTTACAAGCGGGCCATCCACCCATACTCTCAGGCTGTCGTCATACTGCTCTATATTAACGCCTATCTTCTCCAGCTTCTTTGTAATGGATTCAAGATGCTTGGGAATGATATTTTCAACGATAATATCGCCCCTGGTAGCGGCGGCTGCTATCATAAATGTTCCTGCCTCTATCTGGTCGGGAATAACGGAATAAACAGTCCCGTGAAGCTGCTTTACTCCTCTGATCTTTATAACGTCCGTTCCTGCGCCCATGATATTCGCACCCATGGAATTGAGGAAGTTTGCCAGATCAACGATATGCGGTTCCTTTGCGGCATTTTCAATGACGGTAAGACCATCCGCTTTTACGGCGGCAAGCATGGCGTTCATTGTTGCGCCGACTGTTACAACGTCAAAGAATATCTGATTTCCCCTGAGACTGTCAGCGTGCAGGTCGATCATTCCCTGACTGAGCGTATATTCAGCTCCCAGTGCAGAAAATGCCTTGAGATGCTGGTCGATAGGTCGGTCGCCAAGAGGACATCCGCCCGGCATGGAAACTCTTGCCTTATTGAATTTTCCTAAAAGAGCACCCAGAAAATAATAAGAAGCACGCATTTTTCTTGCTGTCTCATAAGGCACGCATACCTTGTTTATGCCGGTAGGATCAATTCTGTAGGCATCCTTGCCCACATTTGTAACCACTGCGCCCATTTCTTTGAGTATTCTGAGACTGATATTGACATCGCTTATATTAGGAACGTTTTCAATAGTGCAAGGCTCGTCAGACAGGATAACAGCCGGAAGAATAGCTACTGCTGCATTTTTCGCACCGCTTATGGCAACCCTGCCGGTCAGGCGTCTGCCGCCCTTTATAACAAACTTATCCAATTAGATTCTCTCCTTAATTGCGGACTCTGCATTCCGCTTCTTTTCTTTTGTTCTATTATTCTGTATCTTTTTCTGCTTTGGGAGCATCTTCTCCCGTATAGTCGGCAATGAACCATTTAAGTTCCTCGCCCTCATATTTTCCGACCTTTACATATTCAATAACGACCGGTTCAACAGGAGTGCTTACCTCCGGATTCATAGCGTTTCCCTGATATACTTCAACATCCTGTATTGCAAATATGATATCAAGACCTTCGTAAACCTGTCCGAAAACCGTATATCCCCCGTCAAGCCACGGTGCGCCTCCTGCCGATGCAAGTATCTTCTTTATGTCATCGGAGAATGAATAACCTTTGCTTTCCAGCAATGACAAATAGTCGTTGTCGTATGTTTCTCCCGTCACAATATAGAACTGACTGCCGTCGGTCGATGTTGAACCGCTGTTTGCATATGCGATCGTACCTGCCGCATGAGTAAGCTTATCGGACGTGCCTCCGTCAAACTTGTCGCCCCAGAGCGATTCGCCGCCTGTACCAGTTCCAAGAGGATCACCGCCTTGTATCATGAAATCAGCCATGACCCTGTGCATTGTCAGACCGTCGTAATAGCCTTTTTCCGCAAGACCGACAAAATTTTCAACACCAAGCTCGGCGTATTCAGGGAAAAGCCTGATCTTAACTTCACCGTCGTAACCCTTGAACTTCATGATGATTATATCATCTCCCACTTCGGGAGCAGTAAAATTCTTGACATCTGATTTTTCGGTATCAATATCCGGCACCGATCTGTCGGCGAACCTTGAAATATCTATAGTTTTATTATCCATACTGCCGGAATTCTCAGCTGTAGTTGATTCCTTATCGTCTCCTGCCGGAGCTGTAGTTTCTTCGGCGGACTGATTATCGGAAGCCGAAGTTTCCTTGCTGTCGTCATCCACCTCAAGATGCTTGCCGCAGGATGTCATGGCAGCAGATGCCATAACCATACAGAGAATAGCTGCTAATGTCTTTCTGAACATAAATTTCACTCCTTAATTTTCTACGTGAAACATAAAATCGTACAGGCAATATGATGCCTCAGCCTGTTTATTATACTACAAAAAATCCATTTTGTAAATACTTTCCGCTTAAATTTGTAAGAAACAGTCAAACCGAATGCAAAACAGCGGAGATATTCGTAAAGCGTGACTATTTTTCCTCAGCCTGTCCGTTATTTTCAGCATCGGAATATGTGCTTATGGTTATGGATCTTATCATCACATCTTCCGTAGGGGTAAAGAACTTTCCTGTTTTCTGTCCCTCCAGAGAAGACAGCTTTTCAACAACGTCAAAGCCCTCATACGTCTGACCGATAATCGTCATCTGCTGTGAGAAATTAGGTATTCCGCCTTTTTCCACAAAAGCGTCTGCGAGTTCCTGACTTGCGGAATTTTCCTTGAGTTCACTTATAATATCATCGGTAAATTCAATTGAATTAAGGATATAGAAACGGCTTCCATTATAATAAGTACCGCCGCCCAGAACTTTCTGCTTGAATGTACGGACATAATCCGTCTGCATCATGCACACTGCTCCTCTGAACGGCCACAGATCCTGATGCAGTTCACGCTTGACGTGTTCGTTGGTGTTCTTGCCTACAGAACCGTTTTTTGCCGGAGTACCGCCGGCACAGTATGTTCCGTCACGTGAATCAAAAATATAGGTATTGTCGTAATATCCGTCGTTGGCAAGCTTTGTGAAGTTTGCGACAGCCTCCGGGGACTGCTCCGGATAAAGTACCATTCGTATTTCGCCTTCTGTAGTGTCAATTATAGCTATAGGATCGCCGTTCTTTGGTTTTTCAAGCTGGATAAGCTCCATTGTATTGGGATTAACGGTGATGTAAGTATTATTCTTTTCACGCTGACCTTCGGCATACAGAAGTCCGAACGTAAGACCTCCCATAACAAGCGTGAGAATAAGAATAATTTTAAGCAGTCTTTTTCCTTCTTTCATATTTATACCTCTTTAAATATATTCCTATTCAATTATACTCATACCGACAAAATTTGTCAAGGGCAGTACTCACTTTTACAATACCGCACAACTTTATTTTTGCCTTTGAATGCCGGATATAAACATCAGCTTCCGAAAATTTTTTCAAGCAGCGTAAGCGTTACTTCGCCGACCTTGTCGGAGTTCACGATCTCTCTTGCCAGATCAGGACGGTTGGTTATTATATTATCCACGCCCAGTGTCAGCATATTCCGGATATCGTCTTTCCGGTCAACAGTCCACACAAAGATAAGTTTGCCGTTCTGATGAGCCGCCTCAACAATGCTTTTATTTACAAAAAGATAATTCATACTCACAGCGTCAATATCTGTAAGCTGCGAATATCTCACCGTGGCGGCAAGATTTGCTATAAGAGCAGTCTTTATCTTCGGCTCACGTGATTTGACACGCTGGAGTGCCTTATATGAAAACGACGTGATATAGCAGGATTTAGTATATCCGTATTCTTTTACAAGTTCAACGGTCTTGTCTGCGGCAAGGTTTACATTGCCTATATCCTTTATCTCGATATTCAGCAGACATCTTTTGTCAACAAGTTCCAGCACATCTGAAAGAAGCATTATTTCTGCATCCTCGTACTCGCTGCCGAACCATGCGCCGGCTGACAAACTGCGAAGTTCCTCATATGTATACTTATTGACACGGCCTTTCCCGTTGGTAGTGCGGTTCAGAGTATCATCGTGAATTACCACAAGCTGTTCATCCTTTGTCAGCTGAACGTCAAGCTCAATGTAATCGGCTTTGCTCTCTATTGCAGCTTCAAAGGCATATTTCGTATTTTCCGGTGCATCATGAGAAAATCCACGGTGAGCACTTATCTGCGTACTGCGGATACTTGCGTCTATCTTGATATTTCCCCTGTAAATTCCGATAAAATAATAAATATTAACGCTCACGCCGATAACGGACAGTATTGTGATAAGTATGATATTTTTCCTTTTTTGCTTTATGAGACGGCGGCAGTCAGGCGTAATAAGCTCCTCATTTTCGTCAAGATCAGCCATGAACTTTCCCGTAAGCCAGCACATAATAGCAGGTGCGGAAAAAAATGCAGAAACTGCCGAGAACGCTCTTATCGTATAAACGAGTACACGAAGTGCAGTTCGGAACGCCTTGCCGGGCAGTGAAAAACCCTTGATAATATACACTATCAGAAAGCTCACGCCAAATGTCACTGCGGCTATAACGCAGAGTATCACCAGTGTCCACAGCAAAAACTGAAATGCCATACGGAATTTCTTTTTCTTTATTTTTTCCAGACTTTTATTGCAGCACTCCCCGAAGTTTTTATTCGTCAGCACCAGATAATGCAGACTGTAACTTCTTCCGACAATAAGCATTATAGTAACTGTCTGTATCAATAAATATGCGATTACCGCCAGCCGGCTGTCAAAATTCTGAAAAATACGCCTGAGTATGGGCATTATCGGAGCAATAAAAGTTCCCGACGAGAGAGTAAACTGCGCAAAGGGCATAAACAACATGAAAAGCAGGAAACGGAGAATTCCGATTCCTCTCAGTGCTCTTCCAAAGCTTTTAACGCCGATTCTGAACATTCCGCCGACGGATACCGGTTCATTGCGGCTTGCACATGAAAAACAGGCGGCAAGTGCCGTGAGTTCCACAAATGCAAAAAAACCTGCACAGAAAAGTACAAGAACTATAAATATCAGCGTTATAGGGCTTTTCAGATAAATAAGCATACTTTCATCCGAAAGATAGGCTATTCCGGATGCCGACATGGAAAGCTTGAACACAAATGCCAGAACAGGTGCTCCGACAGCGACAAGCAGTAATTTGTACAAAAACTCAAACATCAGGAAATGCGGCATTGCCCTGACAAATGTTTTCATAGATTTAAAAAAATTCTTCATAAAAGCTCCAGATTATTATTATACCCTATTATTTATATTTTTTATTATACACTATTATTCATAATTTGTCAATAAATAAATTTGCCTGTACATTTGTACAGGCTTACAGACAGATAAAATAAATTCAGACGGGGGAATTGGGGGATTTCTTGAGGGATTTCCTCTTAATCCTTATTTATAATACCCTTTTATTCTTAAAATAGTCTTAAAAAATTACCGGTGATAATTGTATAGCCATAGGGTTCTATCTCAACCGTGTTATTTTCAAATCGTCCTATATACGGCTTTAGGTCACTAAAAAGTTCAAGCAATTTCGACACATTTCCCACAGTTATGTCTGCTTCACTCTTATTCACAAAAAAGATATAATCCGGATCTCCCTGACGTGTAAACACTGTTACTCTGTCATCATTCACCCACTTATCGTTATCAACGAAATAGATCCTGCCGTCTCTCAGATTGGGTATTGACTTTCTGACACGGCTGAGACGGCTTACGTACTCAATAAGCTCGTGATCCTCATTGCCCCACGGATAACAGCGTCGGTTGAAAGGATCTTTATAGCCTTGGAGTCCCGCCTCATCACCATAATATATGCTTGGAACTCCGGGCAGGAAAAACATAAGAGCCATTGCCGCCTTGAGACGATTTTTACCCAGATTATATTCATACTCGTTAAGATAGCGCTCTGCCATCCAGTCCTTGCTCTTGTCATCGCAGCTTTCACCGCCCAGACGGTTAATAGCACGTTCAATATCGTGAGTAGAGACAAAATTCATGAGAACATCCAGCGTCGGCTTGGGATAATTTTCAGCAATGGTCATTACGGAATTGGCAAGATCATTGGCTTTTCCGCCCTTTACAAAGTTGATTATCGCTTCACGGAAAGGATAATTCATAACGGAGTCAAGCTGATTTCCCAGAAGATAACGCCTTTTTATGCCGTAGCTTTCCTTGTTGGATGCATCCTCCCACACTTCTCCGATTACTATTTTGTCCTTGCCGTAACCCTTGACGCTCTTCCGGAGATTAAACAAAAATCGGTCAGGGAGTTCGTCTGCCACATCAAGGCGCCACCCTGCCGCGCCCTTGCCAAGCCAGTAATTCAGAACACCCTCTTCACCGCAGATAAATTCGGTATAATCCTCGTTGTTCTCCCAAACGTTGGGGAGGGTGTCGATCCCCCACCACGCTTCATAAACATCAGGATAGTTAATAAACGTATACCAGCTATAATACGGACTGTCCTTGGACTGATATGCGCCCTGTTCCGGATATCTGCCGAACTTGTTGAAATAAACGCTGTCTGCTCCCGTATGAGAGAAAACTCCGTCAAGTATCACGGATATACCGTACTTGTCAGCCTCACGGCAAAGCTCTTCAAAATCATCGTTCGTTCCGAGAAGCGGATCGGCTTTCATGTAATTTGCAGTATTGTAGCGGTGATTTTCGTGCGATTCAAAAATCGGATTCAGATAGATGCAGGTAACACCGAGGTCATGGAGATAAGGCAGTTTTGACTGGATTCCTGCAAAATCTCCGCCGAAATAGTCGTTGTTCCAGACATGACCGTTCTGATCCGGCTTATAATAGGGAGTTTCTCCCCATTCACGCATAACACGGTCGCCGGGAACTCCCTCGTGTTCCTTTCCGCTCTTGCAGAAACGGTCGGGGAAGATCTGGTACATAACGCCGCCTTTCAGGAAATCCGGCGTTTCATACGTGTTATTATAGACGGTAAGCTGGAAAAGATCGCCGAAATCCACATTGCCCTCATGAACGTTCTGTTTCTTTATATAGTGGCGTGCGCCGTTTGATATATAAGAAAAATAGTAGTAGTGAACATCGGTATATCTTGCAGTATACTCCGTGGAATACGCCATGCAGTCGCCCTCGTCAGTGACTTCATTCATTCTGAGAAAGCGTTCTTTGAATCCGGTACGGAAAAGTACAAGAACGGGTGGAGATTCAAGAGGTATATCCTTTGCGAGCCTTATGGTAAAGCGGCAGGTCTCTCCCTGCTTTATCGCTCCGAAGATCGACTTATAGCTAAGATCCCATGAATCATAAATTGGTTTCATTAATCTGCCTCCAAAAATTAGTTACGGGCGGACAACGCCCGCCCGTATTAAAGGTTTGAATTATCTTAAATGCCAGATGTTGTCAGCATATTCTGTAACTGCACGGTCGGCAGAGAAGATTCCTGCGCCGGCAATATTGTTAAGGGACATCTTAGCCCACTTCATCTTGTCATTGTAGCACTCTGTAACGTATCTCTGAGCATTTCTGTAGCTGTCAAAGTCGGCAAGAACCATATACGGATCACGATCTTTCAGCGAATTTGCAACATCGTTGAAAGTACAGCCATTGATGCCGTGATACATACGCTCAATGCCTTCTCTGATAACAGGATTGCTGTTGAAATAGTCCTCAGGTCTGTATCCTCTTGCTTTAAGTTCGTTTACCTCAGGAGTGGTCATACCGAATATAACTATATTATCGTCGCCGGCAGCCTCCTTGATCTCGATATTTGCACCGTCAAGAGTTCCGAGGGTAACAGCTCCGTTAAGCATGAGCTTCATATTGCCCGTACCGGATGCCTCTGTTCCAGCCAGCGAGATCTGCTCTGAAACGTCTGATGCAGGCATGAGGATCTCCGAAAGCGTTACGCAGTAGTTTTCAAGGAACACTACCTGAAGCTTCTGTCTGATACGTGGATTCTTCCTGATCTCCTCGGATATAGCCCAGATCATCTTGATTATCTGCTTTGCAAGGTAGTAGCCGGGAGCAGCCTTTGCAGCGAAAATATATGTCTTGGGCGTAAAGGGAGCATCAGGATTGTTAAGAAGATACGCATAATCCGCAAGGATATTCATAACGTTGAGGTGCTGTCTCTTGTACTCGTGGAGACGCTTTACCTGTACATCGAAGATGCTGTCGGTATCAAGGATGATTCCGCTGGTATTCTTTACACGCTTTGCAAATCTGTCCTTGTTAGCTTTCTTGACATCCATAAGCTTTGTGAGGACTTCCTGATCGTCCTGGAAAGCCCTGAACTTTTCAAGCTCTGCGCCGTCCTTTATAAACTTTTCACCGATAGTTTCCTCAAGAAGTCCGGTAAGACCGGGATTGGACTGATAGAGCCATCTTCTGTATGCGATTCCGTTGGTAACGTTCTTGAACTTTTCGGGAGTATTCTCGTATTCGTCGTGGAAAACGGACTGCTTTATGATCTCGGAATGAAGCTTTGATACGCCGTTTACGCTGTGTGACACCGCAACGCAGAGCGTAGCCATGTGGATCATATTGTCCTTGATGATAGACATACGTGTTGTCTTTGCGCTGTCGTAGCCGTTTCTTTCCATAAGTGACTGACAGTAGCGGTTGTTTATTTCAACAATGATAGAGAAAATTCTCGGAATAACGTGCTTTACAAGGTTTACATCCCACTTTTCAAGAGCCTCTGCCATAACGGTATGGTTTGTATATGCAAAGGTCTTTACAACGATATCCCACGACTTCTCCCATGTGTATCCGCAGTCATCGAGAAGTATTCTCATAAGTTCGGGAATAGCAAGGGTAGGATGAGTATCGTTAATGTGGATAGCTACCTTCTCGGCAAGATTGTCAAGAGTGCCGTAAACATTCATGTGAGTGTTTACGATATCGCCTACTGCGGCGGCACAGAGGAAGTACTGCTGACGAAGACGGAGCGACTTGCCCTTGTTATGGTTGTCGTTGGGGTAAAGTATTTTTGAAATAGCGTTTGCAATAGAGTTCTGTGCAAGAGCACTCTCGTAATTGCCCTTGTTGAACATATCCATGTCAAAGCTCGGAGCTTTCGCAGACCAGAGACGAAGCACCGAAACGCCCTCGCTGCCGTAGCCTGATACGTACATATCGTAGGGGGTAGCAACAACGGTATTGTAATTCACATGGCTGATATAGTGGTACTGATTATCCCAGTATTCCTGAAGATCGCCCTCAAAATGAATATCAATGGAAAGCTCCGGCTTTGGCACAAGCCATACAGAACCGCCGGGAAGCCAGTTATCGGGGAGTTCAGTCTGCCAGCCGTCCTCCAGCTTCTGCTGGAAAATGCCGTATTCGTAGCATATGGAGTGACCCATTGCCGGGAATCCCTGTGTTGCAAGGCCGTCAAGATAGCAGGCTGCAAGACGTCCGAGACCGCCGTTGCCCAGACCTGCATCCGGCTCGTGGTCGTATATCTTATCCAGATTAATATCGTATGATTTCAGCATTGCCCTGATATCGTCTGCAAGTTCAAGGTTATAGATGCTTGTCTTGAGGGAACGTCCCATAAGGAATTCCATTGATAAATAATAAATCTGCTTGCCGCCGACAGAGTGTGTATGATTTATGAAGCTCTGCCTCTTTGCGCCGAGTATCTCAACGATGATTGACGAAAGGACATGATAAACCTGCTTGTCGGAAGCCTCCTCGGGGGAAACGCTGTAGAGAAGCTGAAGCTTTCTCGGGAATTCTTCTTTGATCCTGTCCATGAGAGGATTTGCTTTTTTTATTGCCATAGTATATCTCCTATCTGCCGCCGGATGCGGCTTATTACTGATCGTATTTTTTTCTTCCGTTATAATTCTCTGTAAAGCGTCATGACGGAAAAATAAATTTACAAACGGTATATTTAAATTGTACCATGTTTCATTATTTTTTGCAATTGTAACAATCAACAAATTTTTTTCAACGAAATTTATATATTGCGTAATTTTAACAAAAAAGCTGGTGTCCGACAGCTAAAAAAACCGTTTTTTATCGTGATATTCGCCAACGGTATATTTTTCAACAAGGTATTTTTGTTAATTTTGCACAACACATTACTTATCTAAAATTTCTCTGATATTTTTAAAAAATAAAACACAAAAAACATTTGAAATCCTCGTAAAAATGTGGTATAATATAGGTAATCAACCGTGCGGAATTATATCCGCCGGAAAACGTGTAGAAAAAGAACATCAGCGCATTATGCGGCTGAAACGCCCAAAAAAAGAAAAGGATGATTGTGAATGGAAAAGAAAAAAGGCTTCTCACTACTTAAAATGCTGATTATAGTTATATGCATTTTCTCCATAATTATTTCACTTGCCGTCAATATTGCTTTTTCGGCAGGGAAAACACCAAACATATTCGGAAACTATATATACATTGTCAGTGAAAACTTCAAGGTAACAAAAAATGATCCCTCGAAAGACATAGTCAAGGGCGAAGCGCTTCTTGCCAAAGCCATTTCGGATTCCGATACGCTCCTCAAAGATGATATCGTACTCTGCTATCCTGCCGAGTCTCCCGATAAGCTCTGCATCCGCAGCATTCAGGAGATAATAACGGATGCATCCGGTGCTGAAACATACATCACCGCCGATTCAAGCCGCTACGGAAACGCCGATAACTCTATCACAAGGGACAAGATCAAGGCTGTATGTACCGGTCATCCGAAAAGCAAGGAACTCGGCGCTTTCATAAGATTTACAAAAAGCATTGCAGGTATAGCTCTGGAACTTCTCCTGCCCTGCGTTATTCTCATGATGTTCCTCATTGCCAGAATCGTTTCATCCAGAAACAAGGTTGAAGAAGAAGAGGAAAATTACGATTTCTATGAATATGACGATGACGAAGAACAGCCCGAAGTTAAAAAGCCTTCCCATGCCAAACCTGAAAATCCGCTTTTTGAAAATTTTCAGGAGATCCAGCCAAACGGCGAACTCGAACGCAAAAAAATGTCTATAATGGAGAATTTCAGTCAGAAAAAGGTCAACCCCGATTCTCCGTATCAGAAAGAAAAAGAGCGTACCATGCAGTTCAAGGCTCAGAGGAGCGCAGAATCAACATTTGCTGCAAGAAACGTTGGAAGTGCTTCATCTACAGCGCCTACAGCCGACGCTCTCCGTGAGGAAATGCTCAGAAAAACTGCCGAAGCCGAACGTACCGGCAACTACAACATCAAAGGTACAGGCGGATCTACAAAATCAGCATCGTCCGCTTCCGATATTACGGGAGTTCTTCCAAAGGCTCAGCTTGCCGAAATGTCCAGAGCTGATGTTCCAAAGACAACCCCTCTGAGAAGTCAGTCTGCACAGCCTGCTGCTGTTCCAAAAAAGAGCAGTTCCCCCGATATTTCCGATATTATCAAGAGATCTGAAAATTCTACACGCAAAAAGTCTGCTGACGATATGTCCGTTGACGATCTGCTTAAACTCATTGAGGACGAAAAGAAGCGTCTCTGATGCATAATCAAATACAAACAAAGGGACGGCAGATGTGCCGTCCCTTTAGTATTGGAATAATATTTTAATATCATGCAAAAAAGCCGTACCCCGAAAGGTACGGCTGATTTTTCGCAAAAACGATTACTTGATCTCGATTGAAGCACCGGCAGCCTCGAACTTCTCCTTGATCTCGTTAGCTTCTGACTCTGAGATGCCTTCCTTGATCGTCTTAGGAGCAGACTCAACTACTTCCTTAGCTTCCTTAAGGCCAAGACCGAGGATCTCCTTAGCAGCCTTGATAACAGCCATCTTAGCATCACCAAAGGATGTAAGAACAACGTCGAATTCTGTCTTAGCAGCCTCAGCAGCACCAGCGCCGCCAGCAGCAGGAGCAGCAGCAACCATTGCTGTTACGCCGAATTCCTCCTGGATTGCGTCAACGAGCTCTGCAAGCTCAAGAACGGAAAGAGTCTTGATATCTTCAACAAATTTTGTAATTTTCTCTGAAGCCATGATTAATAATCTCCTTTATAATAATTTTCTGCCTGTAACAGGCGGTAATTTCAAGCTGCGAATTCAAAATGAATAAAATCAGGCAGCTTCTTCTTCTGATTTCTTGTCTGCAAGAGCCTTGAGAGTAGCAGCAAGCTTCTGGATGGGTCCCTGAAGAGAACCAACGAGCTGAGCGAGAAGAACATCCTTTGAAGGAATCTTGGAAAGAGCAACGACTCCAGCCTGATCGTAAATTTCACCCTCAACATAACCTGCTTTAAGATTAAACTTGTCATCTCCAGCCTTTTCAGCAAACTTTCCGAGGATTCTTGCAGGGGCAGTCTGATCTTCGTTTGAAAGAGCGATAGCGGTTGTGCCGTTAAGAGACTCCTCAAATCCGTTGATGCCGCAGTTCTGGAAAGCACGGAGAAGAAGTGTATTCTTCTCTACGAAGTAATTAACTCCAGCCTCACGAAGCTCTTTTCTGAGCTTTGTATCTTCCTCAACAGTAATTCCCTTATAGTCAACGAGAACGCCTGAAACAGAAGCCTTGATGAGGTCTGTAAGCTGTTCAACCTTAGCTTTCTTAGCTTCGAGTACAGCATTGCTTGGCATTGTGTATTCACCTCCGAATGAAATATGATCGTATCCGAAAGCAAAAAAATCCTTTACCGACAGCTCGGAAAAGGACAGAATAATTCTCATGAATTAATTGCTATTCCTCGGCGGGACTTACAGGTCATACGGCCATGCCGGCTGTCTTTAGAATACGATATGTACTGTGCATCACACAGCTTTTACATTATATCATACTTTTTCTGCCCTGTCAAGCCTTTTTTTGGATTTTTTCAAAAAAATCCCCTGCCGTACAGACAGGGGAGATTGTTATTTACTTTTTCTTTTTCTTATTCTTTCCGGATCTTTGATTGTTTCCGGTATTTTTCTTTTCTTTTTCGGCAGACGCCTTGCCTTTCTGTTCTTCCGGCACTTCCGGGGATTCCTTGTCAGATTCAGTGTCAAGCTTTTCTGCGTAGGCCTTGCCTTTTTCAAGGAGTTCCTCATTCTTGCTGCGGATCTTTTCCTCTTCCGATTCTGTCTTTTCGGCTTTCTTTTTTGCCGAATCGGAGAGCTTTGAATCAACAGCACCCTTGGATTTGATTATCTGAACCTTTTTCTTTTCGGTCTTTTCTTCCTCTGCGGGAATTTCTTCTCCGGCAGGAAGTCCCAACTTCTTTCTTTCCTTAGCCTTTGCCCTGAGTTCACGCTTTGCTATGAAAACATGGTTATTCTTTCTGTCATAGATATAGAATACTACCAGAGCGGCAATACCGAGAATAAACGTCACAACGCCGATATTGAATCCGGGCGGAGTATACTTCATTGAAACGGTATGCTCGCCGGCAGGAAGCTTTATGCCGATAAGTGAATCAAGAACAACGACCTGTCCCACAGACTCATCCTTATTGAAAAGTTCTTTAACACCCTTGTCGTTTTCCTGTTCGTAAACAAGATTATCAACCTTTTTACCGTCAATCTCAACGGTCCAGCCCGGCTCATACGGAATGGATGTCATAAGGATCTGTCCCTCTTTGGCTGTTACCTTTCCTTCAAGATAACGGTCATTGGACTTGTCCATGTCGATAACCCACGGATTCTCCTGAAGAACGGCGATATCTTTGCTGAACTTCTCCAGATTGAACGTATAAAGAGTAAATCCGCCGTTCACCTTAAACATTACATATTCGTCCTTGCCGGTAAATGAAGACATTCCGTCCTGCTCCAGAATACGAAGTCTTACTTCCACCTTTTCTCCCTTTGTGAACGGACCTATACGCACAAGAGGAGTTCCGTTATCAGCAAAATACTGTGAGTATTCCTTATGATTTGTGAAATTGCCGTTTTCGTCAACAGTGTTGGAGATCCAGAGATTGCACTTTCTTCTGAAAACAGAATCCATTCGCAGATATACATCGCCGTCGCTCTGAGCCGTAAAATGAATATTTACAACAGGATCAACAGCTCCTGCCATAGCGTCAAAGCAGAAATGCGGAATGATTTCACCGTTTTCATCTTCATAATTATATATTCTTGCACTGATCTGTCCGTTGTTTGCCCCGTCACCTTCTTTACGTGGATCAAGTTCAAGCTCAAAGCTGTCTGAAAGATCCATCAGCTCGTAGTATTCCTCCGGATTCGGAATAACCGATCCGTCCTGCATCTGAACGAACTGCGTCTTGCCCACAAGTGCGCTCAGGAAATTATTAAGACTGTTGAACGTATTATCGTTGCCGAGATGACCAAGTCTGAGAACATCATCATCAGCCATAAATCCTACAGAAAGAGCGTAGGGATTTTCATATACGTCAATATTATATGTTTCGTCGTAATTCTTGACTGAAGTTGTTGAGTATCGCTTTATATAGTTTGAATCCACGCTTGTACTGTCATCAGGGCGATCAAGAACATACTTGATTCCAAGCAGAGAGTCAGCCATTGTACTGCTGCCTTTATACTGTGATTCAAAACTCTGCGTAGTATAACCCATAGCCTCCAGCATTTTGAGAATTCTTGAATTCATGACAGAACTTGAATGCGATATGCCTCTAAGTCCGTAAGCAAGATTATCGTTTACCATACGGTCGTATGTTTTTTCAGCACGGTAAAAACTGCTGTCGTATTCTTCCAGCTGTTCCACAAGCTTCGGAGCTTCCAGTATCTCGGTGTAGGTGCTCTTATCGGAATTGCCTACTTCAAGGAAGATCTTGCGGAATGAATCGTAACAGTTATATCCTGTTTCAAAAAGAACCACAACAGCAACGCCCAATGTCAGAAGATTTTTACCTTTTCTGCTCTTTATGCGGCTATATCCAAAAACAAAGAGAACATATACTGCCACCAGCAACAATCCGAATACTATCGTTCCAAGGAAAAGCTCGTCCCATGTTCCGTGCGGATCATGCTTCATGGTATACTTTCCGGGCAGTTCCTGCATATAGTCATAGCCACGGTATTGTTCATTGAGTATCTTTTCACCGGTAGTCGTATTTACTTCACCAGTATACTTTTCGGCATATTTTATGCTGCCTCTTACCGCCTCAAATATAAGCACAAGAACAGTAATTATTCCAAAAGTTCCGGCTGTCTCCGCCTTTGAAAGCTGATATCCGTCCAGATGCGCAAAAACTTCCGCAGCCATTGCCACAAGCAGGAATGAGATCAGGAAAGAATATCTGTAAGGCAGCCAGTTAGGATCCTGTCCGCCGTGCCACATCATATTAAGCGGCTTGATGTACATACACATACACATGATAAAGAGAAAAATTCCGTTGCCTATCTTTTTGTTTCTCTTTATTTTCTTATTCATGAAGTAAAGCGGCAGAAGTACAAATGTAAGAACACCGCAGTAGATTTCAGGACGTCCATAGTAGAGCGTACCCTCGTCAACATTTACGGAATAATACTGATTAGGCAGCAGACTTGGTACAAGTTCAAAGGGATTGAACATAGTCTTGAAGCTGTAATCCGGTTCGGAAAAATCGAACTTACCGAGAGCCAGAGCATTGTATACAGGCAGTATCATAAAGGCGCTCAGCATAAGCACCACCAGCGTTGCAAGAGCCATAACGCCGAATGTACGGACGTACTCGCTGGTATTTTTGAACTTTCTGTCCGTTCCGAAGAACATATAATATCCGAAATACAGGGCAACGAAAATTGCAACCATGAACCCGATATAGAAGTTTGCCACAAACATGAGGGCAAGAGGGATGATGTAGTTTATCTTGCGTCCGTCATCCACCAGATACTCCACACCCAGAATTATGAGCGGCAGGAAGATCGGGCCGTCTATCCACATGGGGTCGATAAGCTGTATCACAACGTAGCTCATCATTGCATACATCGTGGAAAATACCACCGACTGGAGCGGTGCAAGCTTCTTTGAACGCTGTGCATATACGCAGAATGCAGCTCCTGCCGCACCCACCTTGCACATCTGCATTATCATTACGCTTTCGATTATCATTTTTCTGGGCAGCAGCATTACTATCAGCGTAAACGGACTGGCAAGATAGTAACCGATAATTCCCATAAATCCGCCGGAGAGATTTCTGCTCCAGCTGTAGAACGGACTGCCGTCTCCCCAGAATGCATCACGGAGTGATTCAAAGTAATAGATATACTGACCGTTGAGGTCGAGAGTCAGCACCGAACGTTCTCCGAAAGGATAGACATCAAAGAATATATAAGATATCAGCGTCAGCAGAAACGGAATGATAAACGACGGAATGCAGAACCAAAGGTTTGATTTCTGTCCCCTTGCCTCGGCTATCACATCGGCTGCCGTGCGGGCAGGCTTGCCGCCATAGGTGACGTTTCTGCGGGCAATTGAATTTGCTCCCGGTTTTTTCGTATTGGATTTTCGGGAGGCTTTTGAATTAGCCATTTTGTTCCTCCTTTTTATTACGGGAAATTATATAAGGCATACTCCCCGATTTTATTCTATTTTATTATACTATAATTTCCCGACTTTTGCAAGAGTTTATTGCAAGTTTTCTTTTGATATATATGCACAATTTAGTTCTGCTGTTTTTGTGACTTTAACCAAAACGCAAAAGAATCTCGTCTTTTTACCTTATGAGAATCACTTATTTGTAAATAACATAAGAGGAATGATGTTTTATGAAAAAAATAATATCAATTGCAGCTGCGGCAGCTCTCTGTCTCGGAACAGTCTCCTGCGGAAATAAAAAAGGCTCATCCCTTGACAATGCACCAGGAAACAATGCGGTAACGCTTGCCGCCTATAATGAAGCAAAAATCGAAATGGCAGATGATTTTTCCTCCGTTGTCTCGATTGGCAGCGATATGAAATCCGGCGATATATTAATTTTCGGGCAGCTGAAAAATGAAAAATGGGCAGGATACATCACAACAAAAGAATTTTCAGATCATGCTGATTTTGAATTTACTCCGGCGGAAAACGAGACTGTAATCAGCGCTGCAATGCTTGGTTTCGGAAAAAAGGGGATCCTGACCTGTAAAGAGGATCACACATTTGTTCATATTATCGGCAGTGACGGAACGGAAGAGAAAACTATTGACTGCGGTGAACTTCTGAAAGCCGACGAAAACGGTCTCATCGTCGGTAAATTATTTGGAAACGGAGACGGTTTTGTCATCAGCGATTATTTCAATACGATAAATTCATTTGACAAGGATGGAAATAGTTTCGGGGAGGTCAGCACGCAAGGAATGAATGTTCTTGGACTGACAGGCAATTCCGACGGCGGCACATCCGTGCTTTTACAAGATTCCGGAAAATCCGGATGTATGGCTGATATCGACGGAACGGAACTTGTAAACAAAAGAAACTACAACGCCCCTTTCTCATCTGCTTTTGCTATATGTCCGGGAACAGACGGGAACAGCTTTGCGGCAATATTTATGGACGGTCTGTATACGTTCAACGACAGCAAATGGACTAAGCTGTCCGATCTGATGGGACTGGAGTGCAAAGCATATCAGATCACCGGAATAGTTATGACCGGAGAACGTGAGTTTGCCGCCGTATATAACGGAACGTCCATGAATCTGCTGTCAGAAAAGGATATTACGGAGCTTAAATCCAAAAAGGCTGTTTCTCTTGCCGTATACGGCGGCAGAGCCGATTTGTACATCGACCTTGTAAATAAATATAATCAGTCCCACCCCGACAGTGAATACCGCATAGAGCTAAAACAATATGTTGAGGATGAAAATACTACGTATCAGGAACTTATGGACAATCTGAAAATGGAGATAGTTACCGGAAAAGCACCGGATATCATAGTAGATATGATCGACGGCATAGATCCATCCGCCTTTTATGTTGATCTCGGGGAATATCTCAGGAATGATCCGGAGCTTAACGCCGACGATTTTATTCCCGGATACCTTGAATCCGTATCTATTGACGGAAAAATACCGATGATCTACCCTTTTTTCACCGTTCACACTCTTATTGGAAAGACACGGCTTGTGGGCGATAAGGAAAACTGGAACTATGACGAATTCATGACAAAGCTGGACTCTATGCCGGAAGATATTGAGCTTATTTACGGTTCAGACAATTATTATAAAATGGTCGATTTATTCATGAGAATCGTAAATATCGACGAATATGCCGATTACGGCAGCGGAACGTGTGCTTTTGATTCTCCGGATTATATCAGCATGATGAAATTTGTCAAGGAAAAACATATCGGAATGACTCAGGAAGAATATGATAAGAAGTTCGGGGGCGAAGGTTTCTTCTGGGATCACATCGGGCTTTTTTACCGTAACGACAAAACACTCCTCGGTCCGGAATACGGCTTTTCCGCTCCGCAGGATATGGTTGAGGCTATGCATGGTCAGTTCGGTGAAGATGTCACTTTTGTGGGGTATCCCAGTCACAACGGTCAGGGAGGATATATATCGTCTCCGAGTATGCGGTTCGCTATTATGAAAACATCGGAATATCCCGATATTGCGTGGGATTTTATCAAATCGGCATTTACTGATGAAGAATATGAAAAATACTACGGATTTCCGGTTTTAGAGGATAAGTTTATTGAAAGCTTCAATAAAACGCTTGAAGTAACTCATTATGATGAAAGCAGCAGGACAGAGCTTCCGCAGGGAGCGTTCTACTACGACGATCAGGATTCGCAGAATTATATACTGTATGATGCATTCACACAGGAGGAAGCAGAACGCTGTATGGAGTACGTAAGAAGCTGCGTAAAGTGCAGCCGGCGGTATGACGGCGATCTGGAAAATATAATCACCGAAGAGCTTGAAGAATATTTTAACAGCGATAAATCAGCCGAAGAAACAGCGGAAATGATTCAGAACAGAGCATCAATCTATCTCAGTGAAACATATGGATAATAATTGAAAGGAACTCTTATGAAAAAAATAATATCAATTGCAGCTGCGGCAGCTCTCTGTCTCGGAGCAGTCTCCTGCGGAAATAAGAAACAAAATAAGCAGAAAGATCCCTCCGGCAACGCTGCTCCGCTTTACAGTTACAATTCGGCATATGTAGAAATTGCTGATGAATTTGACAGGATCTTGTCTATGGATATGGACAGACAATCGGGACAGATACTTCTTTTTGGTCAGACAGGATCGGGCGGATACAGCGGTCTGGTAACGGATACCTCCTTTTCGGACAGAGAAAATTTCACCTTTTCCGCCGCCGAAAACGAGACTGTTCTCGGCGCAGGATTTGCAGGGGCAGGGAAGAAAGCTATACTTTCCCATAAGGACGGTACTGTCGCTATCCATATCATTCTGCCGGACGGTACAGAAGAAAAAATCCTGTACTCCGAAGCTGTTCCGGAAATAAATCCGGATAAAAATACCATAGGATATATATATCCCTGCGGCGAAGGATTTGTGGTGCGCATAGGAGAAACCGTACTTTTCATGGACAGCGGCGGTGAATCCGAAGAAATAAATACAAAGGGTTCGGATATATACGGTATTTTCGGCGACGGAGACAGCGGTGTGACCCTACTTCTCAATAACGGCGGAACTGTCGGCACTGCTTCAGTGAACGGAACGGATATCAGCAGCTTGCAGAAGTGTGAATATATCGGTTCGTCGGCGTTTGCCATGTGCTGCGGAACAGAAAGATTTTCCTGTATTTCGGCGTTTTCAGACGGGATATACGGTCTCGAAAACGCCGAATGGGTAAAACTTTCCGATCTGACAGACGCACCTTTTCAGAGCATAAATATCCTCGGAATCATTATGACAGCGGAAAACGAATTTGCCGTTCTTGTATGGACGAAAAGCGGTACGGCGGTTTATTTGCTGACGGAGCGTGATATATCGCAATTAAAATCCAAAAAAGTAATAAAAATAGCAACAGTTTCCGATATGGGATATATCTCCGACATGATACGTGAATACAACGACTCGCATCAGGACGGCGATTATTGTATGGAAATGGTGAATTATTCCTATCAGGACGACACCGGTCAGACAGGTGCTGAACTGCTGAAAAATGATATTGCCAACGGAAACGCTCCAGATCTTGTAACCTATCCCATCAGCGGCATAGATCTCAACGGATATTATATTGATCTCTACAAATATATCGACAAAGATCCGGATATATCAAGGGAAGATTTTATCCCGAATATTCTTGACGCAATATCATGTGACGGAAAACTGCCGTACATCATTCCCACTTTTCAGGTAAAAACCATGATTGCAAAGTCAAAGTTTCCGTTTATAGAAGAAAACTGGAGCTGCGATGATTTCATATCTGCCTTTAAGTCTCTGCCGGACGGCATGAAGCTGACCAACGGACTTGAATATAAACTTATGCAGGATAATTTCAGCGACTTTGTTAATATCTATGACTTCGTGGATTATGAAAGTTCACTGTGCAGCTTTGATTCGCAGGAGTTTGAGGATATGCTCGATCTGGTGAGGGATAATCACATGGGAATGACGCAGGAAGAAGCGAGCTTTTTTGACGGCAATATTCCGCCTGAAGATCCTATGGATATTTCAAAAGACAAAATACTTACTCCCGGAGCATTACAGTACAGTATTTCCAGCAGATATGGACTATGGTCAGCTATTTTGACGATGATATTACATTTGCAGGAATACCGTCTCTGAACGGCAGCGGTTCATACGCCGTGCAGGGTGTAAATGAAACGGAACTTTCTATTCCACATAATGCGGAAAATCCGGACGGTGCATGGGACTTCATAAAATTTTTCTTTTCAGATCAGGGCTATCAGGCGAATCGTCTGGGAATTCCGATATATCAGGAACACTTTGACAAAACAGCCGATCATTGCCTGAAAAATGAGCCGGGCAGCGAAGATATGGCATATCTGCCGGAGGACGGCTGGATAACGGCGGTACGATATAAGAACGCCGAGGGTACGGAATACGAAATAATTGAGCCGCTGACAGAAAAAGAACTTGAACAATACAAAAATTTTATCTATAATGCGGCAAAAAAATACTGCCGGAAAGACAGCGAATTGGAACTGATTTTATATGAGGAGCTTCAGGAGTTCTTTAACAGCGATAAATCAGCCGAAGAAACAGCGGAAATGATTCAGAACAGAGCAT
>OIYT01000472.1_pt1 | contig 39648 bp, 37 predicted proteins | sample 1588201 | NCBI WGS metagenome assembly OIYT01 (sample SAMN03283260) | human gut metagenome | biome: human-associated habitat; material: feces | host: Homo sapiens | place: USA | collected 2013
CTCTTGATCTGCTTGAAAGCGGCGGTATGCCTGAAACAACAATGAATATCTTAATGCGCCGGATTCAATATTATCTCGATGCCAAAGTAAAAAATGATATCCTTATCGGAGCTGTGACTTTTTCGTACAGATTCGGTATTTTAGGTAAAACAAATTCTGCCGACGAGATAATCCGCCGGCTTACGGAGGAGTATAATGGTTAATTTCATAGGTGCCGGATGCGGCGCAGCAGATCTGATAACAGTCCGTGGAATGCGTCTTTTACAGCAGGCGGATGTGATTATTTATGCAGGATCACTGGTGAATCCTCAGCTGCTGGAATATGCAGATAAAAACTGTAAGATCTATAACAGCGCATACATGACCCTTGACGAAGTGATGGATGTTATGAAAGAAGCCGAATCTCAGGGAAAAATGATTGTCCGGCTCCATACAGGTGATCCATGCCTGTACGGTGCGGTGCGTGAACAGTTCGACCGCCTGAATAATCTTGGCATACCTTTTGAAGTATGTCCGGGAGTAAGCTCATTCTGCGGAGCAGCAGCATCTCTGAAAGCAGAATATACTCTTCCCGATGTTTCACAGTCGGTCATTATAACACGCATGGAAGGCCGCACAGCTGTACCTGCAAAAGAAAAAATTGAACTGCTCGCACAGCACAATGCGACAATGGTGATTTTTCTTAGCACCGGACTTCTCAAAGAACTCTCGGCTGCTCTTCAGCAGGGCGGTTATCCTCCGGATACACCTGCGGCAATAGTCTATAAAGCAAGCTGGGAAGATGAAAAACTATGCCGCTGTACCGTTGATTCACTTGCCGTAACTGCCGAAAAAAACAATATAAAAAAGACTGCACTTATATGCATCGGAAATTTCCTCGGAAACGATTATTCTTTGTCAAAGCTCTATGACAAAAAATTTGAAACGGAATTCAGAAAGGCTGCGAAATGAAAGCAGCGATAATTTCAATAACAAAAAACGGTATGACAATATCAGACAGAATCGCATCGTTATTTCAAAATGAATATCAATGCACACGTTTCGCTTTTGATAAATACAGCAATACGAATACCGTTCCTTTTGGCAGTCTCAGCAGTTTGGGCTCTGATGTTTTCGGCAGCTATGACGCATTGATATTCATATGTGCCTGCGGTATCGCAGTAAGAACTATCGCTCCTTTTATTTCCTCAAAACTCACCGACCCAGCTGTTATTGCAGTTGATGAACAGGGAAAATTTGCCGTTTCGCTGCTGTCGGGGCATATCGGGAAAGCTAACGCTCTGACAAAAAAGATAGCCGGAATACTGAACGCAGTTCCGGTCATTACAACTGCTACCGATATCGGCGGAAAGTTCTCCCCTGACAGCTTTGCGGCAGCAAATGATCTCCACATATGCGAAATGGGAATGGCAAAGGAGATCGCCGCTGCTGTTCTGAACAATGAGAAAATCGGTATATACAGTGACTATGCGATAAAAAATCTTCCTGATATTTTTGTTTCTCAGAGTGATATCGGCATAAATATCTCAGAGAACTGTTCCTGTGAACCGTTCGGAAAAACACTTCACCTCGTGCCGAAAAATATCGTAATAGGAACAGGATGCAAACGAAATACAGATGAGAAAACATTTGAACAATTCATTCTGAAAAATCTCAGAAAACATAGTATTCCAATATGGCGTGTGCGCTCGGTCAATACCATAGATCTGAAAAAAAATGAGGGTGCAATTTACAGTTTTTCCAAAAAATACAGAATTCCCCTCAGATTTTTCACGTCAGAACAGTTAATGGCTGTTCAGGGTGATTTCAGCCGTTCAGAGTTTGTATTAAAAACAACCGGAACAGACTGTGTATGCGAAAGAAGCGCCTGTGCAGACGGCGGCAGACTGATTTTCCCGAAATACGCCGAAAACGGTATGACCATTGCTGCTGCGGAACTTCCGGTACACATTGACTTTGAAAAGGAGATCTTATGAAACTATATATCGTCGGATTCGGCGCAGGAAGCTGCAACGGCATGACACTTGCAGCGGAACAAATCATCAAATCAAGCGATATCATAATCGGATATACCGTTTATGCAGATCTTATGCGAAAAATCTTTCCCGATAAGATTTATATGACAACACCCATGCGGCAGGAACGTGAGCGTGTGATACTTGCACTGGAAAAAGCCGGATGCGGCAATACCGTCTCTTTGATCTGCAGCGGCGACAGCGGTGTATACGGCTTGGCAGGGCTGGCACTGGAGCTGTCCGGAAATTTCCCGGAAGTCGAAATTGAAATAGTTCCCGGAGTTACATCGGCTCTCAGCGGTGCAGCTGTTCTCGGTGCTCCGCTTACCAATGATTTCGCAGTGATAAGTCTCTCCGACCTACTTACTCCGTGGGAAAAGATAGAAAAACGTCTTGAATGCGCAGCTATGGGGGATTTTTCAATTGCCGTCTACAATCCGTCATCAAAAAAACGTGCGGATCATCTCGCCAAAGCCTGCGATATTCTGCTGAAATACCGTGATAAAAATACCGTCTGCGGATATGTGAAAAATATCGGCAGGAACGGCGAAGAAAGCCATATCACTACGCTCGGAGAACTGAAAAATATCAGCGTTGATATGTTCACAACTGTTTTCATAGGCAGCAGTGAAACGAAAATAATCGGCGGAAAAATGGTCACTCCCAGAGGATACAAAAATGTGTAAGATACTTATTTTCGGCGGTACATCAGAGGGACGTCTGCTTGCACGGTTCTGTGCCGGAAATCATATCCACGCATACGTAAGCGTGACAACGGAATACGGTGCGGAACTCCTCGGAAAGTCTCCGTTTATCCGCATTCTTACAGGTAAAATGGACTTTAAAATTATCCGGAATTTTATCATGTCTCACGGAATTGAAACTGTAATAGATTCTACTCATCCCTATGCCGAAGAAGCTTCTGAAAATATAAAAAATGCCTGTGATTCGCTGGACGTTCAGTATATACGCATAATCCGTGAACAGGAACAAAAAATCGAAGGAGCAAAATATTTTGATAATATTCCTCAGATTATCGCCTATCTTGACTCCGTCTGCGGAAATATCCTCATAACGACCGGAAGCAAAAATCTGAATGAATTCTGCTGCATAAAAAATTATCAGGAACGATGCATTGCAAGAGTTCTTCCGTCCCCCGGAATAATAGAAAAATGCATTGAAACAGGATTTGAAAAAAGCCGTATCATCGCTGAAAAAGCTCCGTTTACTCTCCGGCAGAACGAACTTCATATAAGGAAATTTGATATAAAATTCCTTGTTACCAAAGACAGCGGAAACATCGGCGGATTTATGGATAAAGCAGAAGCGGCACAAAAAAACAATGTCGAAATCCTTATTCTGAAACGTCCGGAGGAAAAAGGGATTTCACTCGAAACTATGAAAAAGATTCTGGTGGAAAAATATGGATAAACAAGTAAGCATAATCGGAACAGGCATGAACGGAAAAAATTCCGTGACTGTTCCGGCACTTGAAGCAATCAACAATGCCGATGCAGTCATCGGTGCAAAAAGAATGACAACTCCCTTTTCAGATATGGACAAGCCGGTTCTGGTATCGTATGACCCTGCGGAAACATCTGATTTCATTGAAAAAACTCCCTATGAAAAATATGCCGTTCTGATGTCCGGGGACTGCGGATTTTTCAGCGGTACCGAAAAGCTTCTCCCATACCTTGCCGGCTTCCATACAGAAATTATCTGCGGAATCACCTCACCTGTTTATTTCAGTTCAAAAATAAAAATTCCTTGGTCTGACTGGCACTTCATAAGCCTGCACGGTACGGACGCAAATATTGTCCGCAATATATACGCTCACGAAAAAACTTTTTTTCTTCTCGGCGGAAAAATAACTCCCTCCGGAATATGCAGGATGCTCTGCGAATACGGTCTGGACGATATGGAAATTTATATCGGTGAAAATCTTTCATATGACAATGAAAAAATAACTCACAGTTGTGCAAATGAACTCTGCGATATTCAGACCACCAATCTGGCAGTTCTGCTTGCAGTCAATAAAAAATACGAAAAGCTGAAAAGAATCGGTATTCCGGACGGTGAATTCATTCGCAGCAAAGTGCCTATGACCAAATCGGAAGTGCGTTCTGTATGCATATCAAAACTGGAAATTGCTGATAACAGTATTTGCTGGGATATCGGCAGCGGAAGCGGTTCTGTATCCGTTGAAATGGCTCTGCAATGCACCGACGGAAAGGTTTATTCAGTTGACAGATCAGAAGATGCAATATCGCTTATCCGGCAGAATCTCCGGAAATTTGGCTGTGACAATATAATTCCTGTTCACGGCTGTGCTGAAAATATCGTGCATAAGCTTCCTGCTCCGGACTGCGTATTTATCGGAGGATCAGGCGGACATCTCTCGAAAATAATCGGAATGGCTTATGAAAAAAATCCGTATGCAGTAATCGTCATTACTGCTGTTTCCCTCGAAACTCTGAACAAATCGTCAGAAGCTTTTGAGGATATGGGCATATCGCCGGAAATAACTCAGATAGCCGTTACCCGAACAAGAAAAATCGGAACACATACCATGCTGACAGCCGAAAATCCTATATTCATTATTAAAGGCGGTGCAAAGTGAAAAGAATTATGATCGCCGGAACACACAGCGGATGCGGAAAAACCACTGTGACCTGCGCCATATTGCAGGCTCTTGTAAACCGTAAAATGAACGTATCATCTTTCAAATGCGGGCCGGATTACATAGACCCCATGTTTCACAGCAGGATAACAAATATTCCCTCGTACAATCTTGACCGCAGATTCTGCAGCAAAAACAAACTTAATCAGCTTCTATGCGGACATAAGACGGATATCTCCGTTATCGAAGGCGTTATGGGATTCTACGACGGAGCAGAACCGGAAACTTCATCGTGCGCTGTTTCACTCGATACAAGTACTCCTGCCGTTATCGTTATCGACTGCCGGGGAATGAGCTTTTCAATAGGTGCTGTCATAAAGGGATTCCTTGACTACCGCAGAAATAATATCGCCGGATTTATTTTCAACCGCCTGCCGGAAAGTCTTGTTGAACAAACAAAAAAAATCTGTACCGAAGCAGGAACAGAATATCTCGGACGAATGCCGTTATGTGCTGAATCGGTCATCGAAAGCCGTCACCTTGGTCTTGTAACATCCGGTGAAATCGCTGATATAAAAACTAAAATGCAGTCCCTTGCGAAACTTGCCGAAGAATATATAGATCTTGACCGTCTGACTGCCATTGCGGAAACTGCTCCGGAAATAAGAACATCCCCTGAACATCCTTTACCGCTTACAACCACGCCTTTGCGTATAGCCGTTGCCTGTGACAATGCATTTTGTTTCTGCTATGAGGAAAATCTTGAACTGCTTGAAGAACTCGGATGCGAGATAGTGGACTTCTCCCCTCTTGACGACAAAAAACTGCCGGAAAATATCTGCGGTCTGTGGATTGGCGGCGGATATCCCGAATTATATGCGCAAAAGCTTTCGGAAAACACAAGTATGCTTGCGTCCGTAAAATCAGCCGTAAATGCAGGAATTCCAACCATAGCCGAATGCGGCGGATTTATGTATCTCTGCCGCACCCTGACTGATATCAACAGCACGGTATACAGAATGTGCGGCGTGCTTAACGGCGACTGCTATCCCACCAAAAAATTACAGCGCTTCGGGTACGCTGAACTGACTGCGCTGAAAAACAATCTTATTTGTGATGAAGGCGAAAAGATCATGACACATGAATTCCACTACTGGGACTGCACGGACTGCGGAAATTCTTTTCACGCAAAACGGAGCAGAAAACGTGAGGATATGTGCATTCATTCCACAGAATCACTTTATGCAGGATTTCCGCATCTGTATCTGTATGCCGACACCCGAATAGCAGAACGTTTCGTAAAAAAATGTATGGAGTATAAGAAATATGAAAAGAACAGAAAGAATTCTTCCTCTTGACGAAAATGCAGTCCGTCAGGCTCAGGAGCACTGGAACGGTATCGGAAAACCGATGCACAGCCTTGGTGCTCTTGAAGATTACATAATAAAAATCGCTGGAATAACCGGAGACCCTGACGTAAAAATAAACAAAAGATGCGCTGTTGTTTTCTGTGCCGACAATGGTGTTGTATGTGAGGGCGTTACCCAGACTGACAGCTCAGTTACAATGACAGTTGCAGAAGCAATTTCAGCAGGAACATCAAGTATAAATCGTCTGGCGCAGACGTTCAATGCAGATGTTATTCCCGTTGATATCGGAATGAACACCGACAGTGATTCAAAAAAAATCCTGAAACGCAAACTGGCATACGGAACTGCAAATATTGCTGCCGGTTCTGCCATGACACGTGAACAAGCTGTATCGGCGATATCTGCCGGAATGGATATTGCCGGAGAATGTGCAGAAAAAGGTTGCGATATTCTTGTCACAGGCGAAATGGGAATCGGAAATACTACCACATCATCTGCTATAGCGTCCGTTCTGCTGAATACTTCCCCCGAAAACGTGACGGGTCGGGGCGCAGGACTTGACGATACCGGATTAAAGCGTAAAATTGATGTCATAAAACGGGCGGTCAGCATATCCGAACCTGACGCCAATGATCCTATTGATGTGCTTTCAAAAGTCGGCGGATTTGATATTGCCGGAATGACGGGACTTTTCCTCGGCGGTGCGGTTTACAGAATACCTGTCGTAATCGACGGATTTATCTCTGCGATTGCCGCTGCACTTGCAGTAAAAATCAATCCGCTGGTACGTGATTTTATGCTGTGCTCCCATGTTTCGGCAGAACCGGCAGGAATTAAAATCCTGCATCATATCGGACTGAATCCGCTTATTACCGCAGGGCTTTGTCTGGGCGAGGGAACGGGCGCAATAATGCTTCTTCCGCTGCTTGACGGTGCATTGTCCGTGTATCACTCCGCTCACAGTTTCAAAGATCTTAACATGAAGCAATATGAGGAGTACTGATGTTTATACTTATTAACGGCGGATGCAAGAACGGAAAATCTGCCATTGCAGAAAAAATAATCTGTTCAGGAAATTCAGAGCGATTGTATATCGCCACAATGCAGCCCTTTGGAAAAGAAGCGGAAATTGCCATAAAACGTCACAGAGAAATGCGTTCGGGCAGGAATTTCAATACTATAGAAAAATATACGGATGTGGGGGAAATCGTTCTTCCCGGTAAAAGTTCCGTACTGCTTGAATGCATAGGAAATCTCTGTGCAAATGAAATGTTCTCAGCCGGATGCTCCGCCCCTGACGAAAAGATTCTCCTTGATATCACCAAGCTTATTGCAGGAACGGAACTTTTCGTTGCAGTCACCAGTCAGGTCGGAAGCGACGGAATTATATATCCGGCAGAAACAATGGAATATATGCGCAGTCTCGGCAGACTGAACGCCGCTCTTGCCCATACTGCCGACATTGTCATTGAAGCCGTTTTCGGCATACCCGTAATACTGAAAGGAGAACTTCCGGAATGTCTTTATTGAAATCGCTTTGTTCAGCGTTTCTGATGTACTCCAGAATCCCGTTTCCGAAAGTTCAGTGGAAAGAAGAAAACCGTCGTTTTTCGTTCTGTTTTTTTCCGCTGATAGGTGCGGTTATCGGTATATGCCTGATACTGTGGTTCAGGATATGTGAAATGCTCAAAGCCGGAAATATATTCTTTTCCGTGGGATGTACCGTAATTCCGATAGCAGTAACAGGAGGAATACATCTTGACGGATTCTGCGACGTGAACGATGCACTTGCCAGCTGTGCTCCACGTGAAAAAATGCTGGAAATCATGAAAGACCCGAACACGGGAGCTTTTGCATTGATACGGCTTTCAGTATATCTTCTGATTCAGACAGCCGTTTTCTCCGAAACAAGAAATTTCAATCTGCTTCTGATATGTTCTTTATGCTTTATCCAGTCAAGGGCATGGAGCGGACTGGCTGCCGTTACATTTCCCAATGCGAAGGGATATGGCAGCCTGCAAAACTTTTCGGAACCTGCGCATAAAAAAATAACAGTCGTCACAGAAATAATATGGCTGACGTTCTCTGCATCGGCAATGATTTTCGTCTCTCCTGTTTCAGGCGCTGCTGCGGTCGTCTGCGGAGCGGTGACATTCGTATACTACTATTATTTCTCAAAGCGAAAATTCGGCGGCATAACCGGAGATCTTGCCGGCTGGTTTTTGCAGGTTGCCGAACTTTCAGCATTAACGGCAGCTGTAATAGCAAATCTTATTAAATGAAAGGAACAAATATGATTTTTATTATTGGAGGTTCATATCAGGGGAAAACTGATTTTGCAGTCAATAGATTCGGATTAAAAACAGATGAAATTACAGAGGGTTCTGCTCCCTATGATAAGCTTACAAGTGCAAAATGCATCCGTCACTTTGAAGATTTTGTATCATCGGCTGCCGGACGGAATGAAGATCCGCTTGAACTTACCGGAAAACTGCTAATCAGCAATCCGGATGTAATAATTATAATGACAGAAATAGGCTGCGGAATTATACCTATCGAAAAAACCGAACGTATATATCGTGAGCTGGTTGGAAAAACAGGCTGTATGATAGCCGGACAAGCCGAAAAGGTAATCAGGATCACCTGCGGAATTCCAGCCGTTATAAAGGACGAAACCACATGAAAATAGCCTTTATACGCCACGGATACACACCCGGAAATCTTGAACGCCGCTATATCGGCAGAACCGACGAACCGCTTTCCGCTTACGGAATTGAAGATATCAGAAAACATATCTATCCCGATGCCGATTATGTAATTTCAAGCCCCATGAAGCGATGTATTGAAACCTCAAAGATTATCTATCCGGATATTGTACCGATAATTGCCGATAATCTCCGTGAATGCGATTTCGGCGATTTTGAGGGAAAAAATTATTCTGAGCTGAACGGCGACACGGATTATCAGCGGTGGATCGACAGCGGCGGCGAAATACCGTTTCCAAACGGAGAATCCATGCTTGACTTTCGTAAAAGATGCTGCGATTCCTTTATGGACGAGATATGCCGGATTCCGGAAAAATCAGCCGTTTCGATGATAGTTCACGGCGGAACTGTCATGTCTGTTCTGTCACGCTTTTGCATTCCGGAAAGATCTTATTTTGACTATCAGGTAAAAAACGGATGCGGCTTTCTGACTGAATGGAACGGAAAAAAAATTAAAATTTTATCGGAGATCATATGAAATATCTTATTGCTGTTTTACCTCTTATAATCGGATTTATTTTAGATTTGACCATAGGCGACCCATATAATCTTCCGCACCCTGTACGGCTTATCGGAAAAATGATTTCGTCACTTGAAAAACTTTTCCGCAGACTATTTCCTGACAGGCTTATCCTTGCAGGAACTCTGCTGTCACTTACGGTTCTGACCGTATCTTCCGCCGTACCGCTCGCTGTTCTGATACTGTGCTACACTCTGAATACGTGGCTTGGAATTATCACCGAAAGCATTCTCATATTCTATATGCTTGCAGCGAAATCTCTGTGCAAGGAGAGCATGAAAGTCTGTAAGGCGGCTGAATCCCACGATATCCACAGGGCACGTCACGCTGTTTCGATGATAGTCGGACGTGATACGGATAAGCTTGACGAACAAGGCGTAATTCGTGCGGCAATAGAAACCGTAGCCGAAAACACATCGGACGGAGAAACCGCTCCCCTGTTCTATATGGCGTTCGGCGGAGCAGTTCTTGGATTTTTCTATAAAGCTGCCAACACTATGGATTCAATGCTCGGATATAAAAATGAAAAATATATCCGTTTCGGCAGATTTTCTGCTAAATTCGACGACATAATGAATTATATTCCATCCAGACTGTCGGCTATGATGATGATTCTGTCAGCCTTTATTCTCAGATACAATACGAAAGGCGCATGGAAAATATGGCGACGTGACAGAACAAGTCAGGAAAGTCCCAACGCTGCACAGACTGAATCCGCCGCTGCCGGAGCCCTTGATATCAGGCTTCTCGGAGACGCTTATTATTTCGGAAAACTACACCGCAAAAATAATGTCGGGGATGATATACGCCCTGTTGAACAGGAGGATATCCGCCGTGTAAACCGGCTTATGTTCTGCACATCGGCGATTATGCTTGCATTTGCAGTTTCAGTAAGAGCACTGCTCGCTTTTCTGTTTTTCTGACGGAGGGGACTATGAAACGATTTGAACACGGAGGCAATTTTCCGTACGGGATTATCGATTTTTCGGTGAATATCAACCCACTCGGAATGCCGGACAGCGCAAAAAAAATTCTTGCCGGAAATATCGGCAGATTCTCGGAATATCCCGATCCGGACTCCACCGAACTTGTCCGTAAATTGTCTGAATACGAAAAAATCCAGCCTGACAACATCGTGTGCGGAAACGGAGCGGCAGACCTGATATATCGTCTTGTTCATGCCTTGAAACCACACAGGGCACTGCTGGTATCTCCGACTTTTTCGGAATACGAAAAGGCTCTGACCGAGAACGGATGCCGGATAAAATTCCATGCTTTGAGGGAAACGGAAAACTTCTGTATTACCGAACGTATTCTTGAAGATCTGCATGACGCTGACGTTTTCTTTCTTTGCGATCCGAATAATCCAACCGGTTCACTTGCTTCCTGCGAACTTATGGAAAAAATAGTTCGCCGATGCGCCGAAGAAAAGATCACGCTCATCCTCGATCGCTGCTTCATGGATTTTACAGGCAGATCAGACGGAGATACGGCACTTTTACTGAACAACAATACCGTTATCCTGAAAGCATTTACGAAAATATATGCAATGGCTGGTCTGCGGCTGGGATATATGATATCAGGTAATGCAGAACTTTCGGAAAAAGTACGCCGCACCGGACAATGCTGGAGCGTATCCGTTCCTGCACAGCTTGCCGGAATAGCCGCATTGCAGGAAGTGGGATATATAAAGAGAACCGTCTCATTCATCCGCCGGGAACGTGATTTTCTCTGCCGTTCCCTGCAAAGACCGGAAATTAAAATATATCCCTCTGAAACGAATTATCTTCTTTTGCAAGGCTCTATGCCGTTTGACAAACTGCTTTTGCAAAAAAATATTGCAGTACGCAGCTGCGAAAATTATCGTGGATTAAACGACAGATACTTCCGCATTGCCGTGAAAGACCACAGCAATAACGAACGTCTTGTAAACGCTGTCAATGAAATAACGGGGTGAATTATGGCAAGATCAATTATGATTCAGGGAACTATGTCAAATGTCGGAAAAAGTATCATCTGCGCCGGACTTTGCAGAATTTTCAGACAGGACGGATATATCTCAGCACCGTTCAAATCACAGAATATGGCTCTTAATTCATATATAACCGCCGACGGCCTGGAAATCGGAAGAGCGCAGGCAATGCAGGCGGAAGCGGCAGGGATCGAACCATCTGTCCTGATGAATCCAATTCTTTTGAAACCAACTACCGATAATGGTTCACAGGTTATTGTGAACGGAAAAGTTCTCGGAAATATGCGTGCAGCAGAGTATTTCCGCCGGAAAAAGGAACTGATTCCCACAATAAAAACTGCCTACGCAAAACTGTCTGAACAAGCGGATATTATCGTCGTAGAGGGCGCAGGAAGTCCTGCGGAAATGAATCTGAAAAATGACGATATCGTAAATATGGGACTGGCAGAACTTATTAATGCTCCCGTCCTGCTTGTCGGCGATATAGACCGTGGAGGAGTTTTTGCTCAGCTTATCGGAACTGTTGCGCTCCTTGAAATTCACGAGCAGCAGCGAATCAAAGGATTGCTCGTAAATAAATTCCGTGGAGACCGTTCATTATTTCAGGACGGAGTAAGGATTCTCGAAGAGAAAGGCGGAAAGCCTGTTCTTGGCGTAGTTCCGTACGTTGACTGCGATATCGACGACGAGGACAGTCTCTCTGACAGACTGTCACGGAAAAGTTCTGACATCATTGATATCGCTGTAATAAAGCTGCCTAAGATCTCCAATTATACCGACTTTTCTCCTCTGTCAGGATACAGCGGAGTATCGGTAAGATATACAGGAAAATCCGCTGAACTTGGCAGTCCAGATATGATAATTCTTCCGGGCAGCAAGAGCACAATTGCCGATATGAAGTGGCTCAGAGAAAGCGGATTTGAAAATCTGATAAAACAAAAAGTTTCCGCCGGAGTTCCGCTTTTCGGAATATGCGGCGGATATCAGATGCTCGGAAAAACTATCTCAGACCCCGAAAATACAGAATGCGGCGGAAAAATACGTGGACTTGAACTCCTTGATATGCACACTGTTTTCTGCCGTGACAAAACACAGAAACAGTCCGACGGCATCATAACTGCCGAGCCGAATATCTTCGGAAAATTAAACGGAAAAGCCGTCAGCGGCTACGAAATACACATGGGTCAGACTGAAAGCCACGAATCTCCGCTTATACGATTTTCAGACGGACGCTGTGACGGTGCATACAAAGGCTGCGTTTTCGGAACATATCTGCATGGGATATTCGACAGCAGCGGTATATCAGCAGCAATAATCGGAGAACTTTTCAACCGCCGTGGACTCGATTTTTCCGGTATTCTGGATTACAAAGAATACAAGGAAAAACAGTATGATCGTCTTGCCGACGCTCTGCGGCAGAATATTGATATGGAAAAAATATATAGTATTTTAGATATTACGTAATTTTACATTCTTTCGTTAATTCTCAAAATAAATATTTGTCAAAAATGTACATTGTAATCTTATAAAGAATATGATATACTGAATATAATAAACAAGAAATTTAGTAAAAATTGACTGAAAGGAAGTATATAATGAAAAACAGATTATTAAAAAGTACAATACTGCTCACAGTTTCATCAACCATACTGTTGTCAACAGCCTGTGGAAATCATAATCAAGACGAATCTTCAATAGATATTACTTCTGATACAAATGGAATTACATCCTCTGAATCTGAAACAACATCAGCTGCTGAAATCAACAGCAACAACTATATTGGCTACTGGCATATGGAAAACTGTGCTGAGATCGAACTGACAATAGACTCGGTAACATCATCTGTCATCGTATTTTCGTTATGGCAATACGGCACTGGTACAACCGGACCGATCTCTGCCGAACTCAACAAAAATACTGCTGTATTTCAAAATGAACAAATTTCCGGTAGCATAACCCTGGAAGATAATTACATTAAACTCTGCATTTCTTCTGAAAAACTTCAAATTCCAAAAGATACTGAAATGCTTTTTGATATACGTATCCTTGAATCCATACAGGATAAAAACAATACTGTTGTTTCCGTAACGCCTGCAGATACATCCGGAGTAATATCTCAACTGCCTCAAACTCTTTACGGACAGATCAGCAGCAAAGGTCAGACCGTATCCGGTATGACATCATCATACGTCTGTGAAAACGGTGAATTCTCCACTGTTAGAAAACAGCTCGGCGATAAATGGCACATCAGATCTGACAGTTCCTGCTACAATTACGGCATACTCTGGTATGAATGCTATGATTCTCAAGACGGTGATTATTACGGTTGGGTTAATTCCGAATACCTTACTTTCACTGATCCCGATGCTTCATCAATATCAGACGATTTAACGTATCTCGGAATCGGAACAGTTGCTTCACCAGACACTCCTCTTTACATACGCAGCTCCAAGGCATATACAGAAGAGGGAAAAATCGGACAGATACCTAATAACACCAACGGTTTCTCTGTTTATGACTGCGGCGATGCAAACTGGTACTATATAAACTATAATGGTACACAAGGATATGCAAGTTCTAAATTTATCCAAGTAAGCGCACCTACAGATAACACTCCATCCTATGGAACAGATTTACCGACAGTTAATTCAGGGGGGGCTTCTTCATCACCGGGTACTTCCGCTGTTCCTGCAACTACTGCTCCTGCTCCAAACTACAAACCAGAAGTCAAATCACAAGAAATACATGGAGTAACCTTTAATTATGTCAGTGATTTCCATAAATATTACGAGGTCACAAATGAAACAACGGACTTCCATATGGATGTAACAATAAAATACTGCGAACCTGACGATTACCTCTCCCCTGACAGCCATACGACCGCTATATCCAATAAAACCGGAACATATGATGCAGAAGATATAGGAAATATCTACTATAGCGCAGGAACAGATGATTTTGCAATTTTTGAAGTAACGTTCAGCGGGACCTACAGCGGAGCGTATGCTTTTTATGGTTCGGAAGGAGGCATCCAGTATCGTAAATATACGCCATATGGTACATTGCTGACAAATTATCGGGGAGATAAACAACATATGCTAATAAAGACAGATAACGCTGACGGCACAATGAATCAGACAGTGTATATTGGTTTCTTTATGAGTGAAGTCGGCTCAGTTGATTTCATAATGTTCGATATTGCCCCTGATTATGAAAGTTAGAGCATGTTCACATAAAACAAAAGGCAGGACTGCAAAATGCAAGTTCCTGCCTTAATCATTTATTCTAATTTACATTCATGCTATCTCATCTGTGCGGAAGAAGAACTTCACCTTGCCGTCCATGTTGTCAGATATGCCGGAAAATACCTTGTAATTACCGGAAATCTCAGACAGAGCGTTTATACGTGCCGAAAGACCGGCAATATCAACATCTACGATATTTTTTACACTGTCGTATAATTTCTGCATTCCTCCTGAAAGCTGCTGTGAACCGTCACGGAGCTGCTTTATGCCTTCGATAAGCGCCGGAGTGCTCTCCTGCAGCTTTTTAAGACCGTTGTAGAGCTCTCCTGCACCTGAACTTATCTGCGACGCACCCGTTTTCAGTGAATCAACACCGCCTTTGAGAGTTCCTGCACCGTCAGCCGCCTGCGAAACACCTGCCGTATAGCTGAGAAGTCCCTGATAAAATGTATTATATCCGTCAAGCTGTGATTTCAGATCTATAAGCGGCTGTGCTCCCGTTGCGGCAATAGCCTGATCGAGAATATCGCTGTAATTGTCGGCAGTCAGTTCCGGAAGCGAAAGTCCCGATGACTGAAGCTGTGCATTTGCAGCCGCAAGCAGAGAATCAAATACCGCTTTTGCTCCGCCGTTCAGAGTTTCGCTGTTTCCGTCAAGTTCCTGAAGTCCATCGTTGAGCTGATTTGTACCTGCCTGAAGTTCAGATGCTCCGCTGTCAAGATTTTTTGCGCCGTCCGAAAGAGTCTTTGAACCCTCTGCAAGCTTATCCACACCCTTTACCAGTTCGTCGGATTTCTCCAGCAGCTGACAAAGACCGTCATACAGATCTGACGAACCGTTTATCAACTGATCCATTGCGGAAGTAAGCACAGACAGTGATCCACCTATTTCGTCAGATGATACATTGCCGTCAGTGCTGATATTGCTGAAAACATCATTGGCTGCAATAGTAACGGTCATTGCCATACGGAAATCAACCACATCGGCAGATACTTCAACATAATCGGGGATCTCGGCAATTTCCGGATCTATTCCGAGACTTTCCTGTAGTCCGGGAAGTGCGATTCCGGCAGCGATAGTTCTGCTTCCATCGTTAACAAGTCCTCCGTTGGTGATCTGAACATTGCTGAAAACGTCGTTGTCAAGTATCATTCCGGTAAGCATTGCGTAGGGAACGCAGAGATTTTCCTGCTTTCCGTTTATTTCTGCGGTTTCGGAAGTATTGTTTGTATAGTCGAAGCGTATTACTGCCTTGCCGCTTTTTCCGGCAATTTCCTCCGGAGTGATATCCTTTCCGTCCAGTTTGTAGGAAACCTTGAAACTTACGGGAAGTTCCTTATCGGTATATCCCTGATAGTAAATATCGTTTCCGCCGCTTTCCCATACAAGCGAATTATCATTGCCGGAAGTAAATTTTTCATCGCCCTTGACATTTTCAATATCTGTCAGAACAGAACTGTCGGTCAGACTGTCAGCGCCGGACACATTTTTCAGCCAGTCGCTTACGATCACTTTACGGACAGTTCCGTCTGCACCTGCAAGAACATAAACCGTTTCGTCCTTGACAATATCCGGCTGCACAGCGGCTTTTTCTTCATCCATGACTACCGTCGTTCTGTGTTTGTTCTGCTCCTTGTCGAAAGCACTGTAAGCACCATAGCCGATAGTTCCGGTTATCAGCGATGTGCAGAGTATAATTGAAATAGCCTTTTTTGCTGTATTATTCATGAGATTCTGCCTCCTTAAATTTACGGTTTTGTATTTTATTCATTCCCAGTGTAGTTTTGCATATTATCTTATCGCAGAGCATAAGTCCTGCCGGCAGCATAAAAGTAACAAGTATCATGCTGATGACAGCTCCTCTTGCCATAAGCATACACATTGAACTTATCATATCAACGTCCGAGTAAATTCCCACACCGAACGTTGCTGCAAACAATCCCAGACCGCTGACCAGTATGGACGGTATTGAAGTATAAAGAGCTGTGTGAACGGATTCCTTTTTGCCAAGACCAGACAATCGTTCTGTTTTGTATCGTGTCGTCATAAGAATTGCATAATCCACCGTTGCGCCAAGCTGTATCGTGCTGATGCAGATAGGAGCTATGAACGGCAGCGATTGACCAAGATAATGCGGAAGTCCAAGATTGATAAATATAGCCAGCTCGATAATGGCGATAAGAATGACCGGAAGTGAAATACTCTTCTGGACGAGAAGGATTATAAGGAATATCGCCAGAATGGAAACTGCATTTACGACTTTAAAATCATGAGCCGTCGTTTCTATCATATCTTTGGTACACGGAGCTTCGCCGATAAGAAGTCCGCTGCTGTCATATGATTTAAGTATGCTGTTGAGACTGTCAAGCTGTTCGTTGACCTCATCGGTAGCAACACCATATTCGGAATTTATCAGCAGAAGTTCCCACTTGTCGCTTTTGAGAATATCCATCACTGATTCTGGCAGGATCTCTTCCGGCACAAGCGGCCCTACAACCGATTCAAGTCCAAGAACATAATTTACACCGTCAACGTTTTCCATTTCATTTATCATAGAACGAACAGATTTTGCTGGCAAGGTGCTGTCAGTAAGTATCATGTGGGTTGATGCAACATCAAAACTTTCAGAAAGCTTTGAGTTTGCAATAACAAAGTCCATATCGTCCGGCAGACTTTCGGCTATATTATAGTATACTTCCTTGTCTGTCTTGTAGTAACCGTAATATGCAGGCGCAACGGCGGCTGCAAAGATTGCAAGACATACAGGGAATATCTTTATAATTGCTCCGGAAGTCTTTTTCATATCCGGAATAAGCGACTTATGATGAGTCTTTGAAAGCAGCTTATCAAAGAGCAGGATAAGTGAAGGGAGAATTGTAACGCATCCTATAACTCCAAAAATAACGCCCTTTGCCATAACAATTCCAAGGTCCTTGCCCAGTGTAAATGACATAAAGCATAATGCAATGAATCCTGCTATCGTTGTTACGGAACTTCCGACAACGCTTGTAAGGGTCTCATGTACAGCAGCCGACATTGCCGATTCTTTATCACCATGCTTTGTAAGCTGTTCATTATAGCTGTGCCAGAGGAATATTGAATAATCCAGCGTTACAGCAAGCTGGAGCACAGCGGAAAGAGCTTTGGTAATATAGGAAATTTCACCGAAGAAAATGTTCGTACCGAGATTCAGCAATATCATCATACCGATGCTTGCAAGGAATACAAACGGTATCAGCCAGTTGTCAAGCAACAGCAGCATTACCGCAGTTGACATTAACACTGCTATCACGACATAAACAGGTTCTTCACGTTCGCACAGATCTTTCAGGTCGGTAACCATGGCAGACATTCCCGAAACAAAGCATTGCTTTCCGGCTATGGAACGTATCTCACGAATGGCATCCATAGTATCGTCAGAAGAAGTTGATGTATCGAAGAAAACAGCGATCATCGTCGAATTTTCCGTGTTGAAAGCGCTGTATATATCATCCGGAAGAAGCTCCATAGGAACGGATGAATCAAGTATTGAATCATACCACAGTGCTGTTTCAACATGATCGACATTCTCGATCTTTGACTTCAGCTTTGCAACATCCTTTTCCGGCATATCTTCTATTACAATAAATGAAAAAGCGCCCTTTCCGAAATCGTCAAGAAGCTCACTCTGACCTTTTACTGTGTCCATATCCGACGGAAGATAGTCCAGCATATCGTAATTGATCCTTGTTTTCACCATTCCGAGCACAGCCGGTACCATAAGAACCAGCGCTGTTACAAGAATGAGAATACGATGCTTTACCACCGCATTTGAAAATTTCATAAATATGCATATCCTTTCGTTATTATTCAACATTCAGAACATCATGTTGGATTGTTAATATTATATCATTTAGTTCAAAAAAAATAAACAGACAGGATAACTCGTCTGCTTAAAATTTAGGCATTTGTTAAAATTTGTCTGAATTGTCCGGCTGACATCGCCGGAGCATTTCCTCTGTCATTCCCCTTTTCAGCTCGCATATGCGATTTATTCCCTGAATAATATCAGTATCCATACCCTTGCTGAACCAGTCCATAATAATGCCAAAACATTCGCACTTGAGAAATCTGATTATGGTCTGCTTATCCTGAATGGAAATTTTAAATTCCGGAAACGCTGTATTTATATATGTATCCGCAACGTGCTCGCATACACGCCACAGATATTGCTCAAACAGCTCACGGTTTGCGGAACAGTATATATGAAGAATAGCCTTTTTATTTTCCATTACAAATGATATAGCTGCCAGAAGTCCATCCTCAATTGTATCTATCTGTGGATAATCACGTATAAGCTTATCAGCCTCTTCCGTGAATATTTCAGCGATAAGTGACGGAAGATCCTGATAATGATAGTAAAAAGAATTACGGTTTATTCCGCAATCCTCTACAATATCCTTTACTGTAATGGTTTGATGCGTAGGACGCTCGTTAAGTAGCTTTATACACGAACTGCGTATTGCCTGCTTTGTGAATCCGCCCATTTACATTCTCCTTTCAAAATATGGATTTTTTTCTTATTATATAGTATACCACATCTTTTGCATTACGTCAATAATCCCTGTAATAATATACAATATTTATTGACAATTAACGAAATATGGTGTATAATTAAATATATATGTTTTCTGTGATATCTTAACATAAAAGGAGAATAAAAATGGCTGCATTTAAATGTAAAATGTGCGGGGCAGCGCTGAACGTCAGTGCAGGAATGACTGTCTGCGAGTGCGAGTACTGCGGAACTGCCCAGACACTGCCAAAACTTGATAACGAAAAACGTAATCAGCTCTTCGACAGAGCCAACCACTATCGAATGAACAAAGAATTCGACAAGGCATCTGTCGTCTATGAGAACATTCTCGCAGAGGCTCCGGATGAAGCGGAGGCTCATTGGGGAATGTGCCTGTGCCGTTATGGTATAGAGTATGTTGTCGACCCCAAAACAAACAAACGCATCCCGACCTGCCACCGGACGCAGTTCAGGTCTATCTTAGAGGACAGCGACTATCTGGCTGCCATAAAAAACTGCGACGGTATCGCCCGTGCTGTCTATAATTCGGAGGCAATGTACATAGATAACGTACAGAAGCAGATCCTCGAAATATCTTCAAAAGAAGAGCCATTCGACATATTCATATGCTACAAGGAAAGCGATGATGCCGGACGGCGGACTATCGACAGCGCAATTGCTCAGGATATTTACAGCGGACTGACAAATCAGGGATATAAGGTCTTTTTGCAAGAATCACTCTTGAAGATAAGATCGGTTCCGCTTACGAGCCATACATATTTGCGGCTCTGAACAGCTCAAAGATCATGCTTGTTGTCGGCACAAAACCGGAGTATTTCAGTGCGGTGTGGGTCAAAAACGAGTGGAGCAGATATCTTTCTCTCATCGAACAGGGACAGAAAAAAGCAATTATCCCATGTTACCGTGATATGTCCCCCTACGACCTGCCCGACGAATTCGCCGCTTTGCAGTCGCAGGACGTTTCCAAAGTCGGATATATGCAGGATCTTCTGCGTGGAATCGAGAAAATACTCGGCAAATCGGCAGAAAAAACAGTCGTTAAAGAAACTGTCATCGCTGCCGGAAATACAAACACCGCTCCCCTTTTAAAACGTGCTTTCCTCTTTCTGGAGGACGGCGACTGGCAGAATGCGAACATTTACTGCGAAAAGGTTCTCGATATGGATCCTGAATGTGCAGAGGCTTATTTCGGCAAATTGCTCGCAGAACTCCATGTGAACAGAGAAGAAAATCTGCCGGACATTAAAAAAGATTTTTCCGAAATGGATAACTACGGCAAGGCATATCGTTTCGGCGACAATGAATTCAAGAAGAAGATTGAAAACTACAACAAACAGTCGATTTATAATCAGGCGTATCTGACCATGAAAAATGCCGCAAATGACAAACAATTCCTCGATGCAAAAGATATTTTCAAGGGGATATCAGGCTTTTCTGATGCAGATCAGAAGGCGGAAGAATGCAGGAATAAGGCTTTGGATTTTATCTATAACAAAGCTTCTGCCGCTGAATCGGCAGCACGTACTCCGGCGCAGTACTATTCGGCAGCAAGAGAGTTTGAAAAGATATCCTCGTATAAGAATTCTTCAGCTAAAGCCGCAGAATGCCGTGAAAAAGCTAAGTTTATACAAGAAGAAGCTATTCTTGCGGAAAAAGAAGAAGTTTATCAGTCAGCAAAAAGTTTTCAGAACAGTAACTCGATAAGTGAGTTACAAACTGCTGTTGAAGAATACAAAAAGCTGGGAGACTATAAGGATTCATCGAAACAAATAGAAAATTGCAAGGCAAGAATTAAAGAGATAAATACAAAAAAGAAAAAGAAAAAGAAAAAAATGATTATTGCTGCAACTGCTGGTTCAATTACGGCGGCTACAATTGCATTTGTTATCGTTTTAAACAAAGTTATTATTCCGAATAAAAATTACAGCCACGCAATGAATCTGTACAACAGCGGCAAATATACGGAGGCAATTGAGGCTTTTGAAGATCTGAACGGATATAAAGATTCTGAGGATAAAATAATCACTTCACTTGCAGAAATACGTTCATCATTGCCAAACGGAACTCTCGACGCTGGATATCATCACACAGCAGGCTTGAAAGCAGACGGCACTGTCGTCGCTGTCGGGTATAATAAATACGGTCAGTGTGACGTTTCTGGCTGGTCTGATATTGTTGCCGTTTCCGCAGGATTCAATCACACAGTTGGCTTAGAAGCAGACGGCACTGTAGTAGCTGTAGGACGTTATGAAGAAGGTCAATGTGACGTTTCCGACTGGTCTGATATTGTTGCTGTTTCCACCGGAGAATACCACACAGTAGGCTTAAAGGCAGACGGCACTGTCATTGCTGTCGGAAATAATGATTGCGGTCAGTGTGATGTTTCCGACTGGTCTGGTATAAAAACAACCAAAGATTAGACAGCACATTTCTCCGGAAGCACTTGCATTATCCACAAAAATGTGATATAATTATGTTATTAATATAAATGTATTTCACTATATTTAAGGAGGATGATTCACATGAAAAAGTACAAACCATTTCTGACGGCAATGGCAGTTCTGTTTACATCTGTATCAATCCCTGCCGGCAGCACAGCAGCCGAAAGCGGAACTTACGATATGAATGTAACGATCGACCTGAGCGGAAAGACAAAAGAAATCAGTCCGCTGATCTACGGCGTAAACCAGTACGGCAATGAGGACTACCTGAGCGAACTCAATGTAAATTCAATTCGTCAGGGCGGAAACAGAATGACTGCCTATAACTGGGAAAACAACGCTTCAAATGCCGGTTCGGACTGGCTGCACAGCAGCGATAACAATCTTTCCAATTCCGACAGACCTGCCGACTGCGTACAAGTTCTTTCGGATATGAGCGCAAAGAACGGAATCAGCTACAAGCTTGCAACTCTCCAGCTTGCGGGATACGTGGCTGCGGACAAAGACGGCAGCGTTTCCGAAGCAGAAGCAGCTCCGTCAGACCGTTGGAATAAAGTGGAATTTACAAAAAATGCTCCCTTTGATGCTGAACCAGACCTCACTGATGGTACGGTATATATGGATGAATATGTCAATTATATTATCAATAAGCTTGGCGACTCTACAACATCAACTGGAATTCAGGCTTACAGCCTTGACAACGAACCAGCTCTCTGGAATCATACTCACAGCCGTATGCATCCTGAGCCCGTAACAATGAAAGAACTCAGCGACAAATCTATCGAAATGGCGGCAGCCGTTAAGAAGCTTGATCCTAATGCCGAGGTTTTCGGTCCGGCTCTCTACGGATATACGGCTTACGATCATCTTGCCGATGACGACAACAGTACCGAATGGGAAACCATCAAGTCTCAGGGCGGTTATCACTGGTATCTCGACTATTATCTTGATACAATGAAAAAGGCAAGTGACAAAGAGGGAACACGTCTGCTGGACGTTCTGGACATACACTATTATTCGGAATCCTCAAGAGTAGGTGCTGAGGACAGATTACAGTCCGTCCGCACTCTGTATGAAAAAGGCTTTGCTGAAAACAGCTGGATCGGTCAGTGGTGTCAGGAAAATGTACCTATCCTGCCTACAATACAAACTTCTATTGATAAATATTATCCGGGAACAAAACTCGCTATATCTGAATACAATTTCGGCGGTGAAGATCTCAGCGGAACTATCGCCCAGGCAGAAGCTCTCGGCTGCTACGCCGACGCAGGAGTTTACTTTGCAACGCTCTGGGGCGGAAATCCCTATATACTGTCAGGAATCAAGCTCTACACCAACTATGACGGTAACGGCAGTTCTTTTGGCGACACCCTCGTTCCTGCAAAGACTGACGACGTTTCACTGGCAAGCTCCTATGCATCTATAAACGGTTCGGATCAGGGAACCGTAAAGGCAATGCTCACAAATAAAAGCTTCACTGACAGCGAAAATGCAACGATCTCTCTTGAAAATTCATCCACTGATTACAAAGCTGCTGCTGTTTACGCAGTTTACGGTGATTCTGATAAAATCAGGCTGATTGACATTGTGGACGACGTAAAGAATAATGAAGTAAATGTAACTCTCCCGGCTCTTTCAGCAGCTATGATTATAATTTCAGACGATGCTTCTGATTTTGACGGTCTCCAGATCTACGATCCTGATGCTATAACCGTCAAAACAGTTACTTTTGACGATCTTGATAGCCGTATCAACGCCAATGGATATCTCGAAGTTCCTGTCGAAGATCCGGAACATTTGAAAAAAGTCATCATCAACGCAGATGTCACATCAGAAAAAGGCTCTGCCTGGGGCAACGCCGGATGCGCAATATGCATAAACGCTAAAGACACCAACGGTACGGATTTCTGGACATCAAAGTCATTCAGTCTGCCTCTTGGAAACAATTCCTCAGCAACCGTTGAATTTGACGGAACCTTTAAAAACGACGATGAAGTTGTGGAAGCCGTTATCGCTGACGGAAAAATAGAATTCCAGAAATGGTGGGATTCATCAGAAAAACAGGAAGACGGCGACGTAATCAGTGTTGCCTACAAGAGCATTAAACTTGTGTATGAGTACGAAAACACTCCTGCCACAGTAAAAGGCGATGTAAATAAAGACGGTGAGTTCACTATAGCCGATCTGGTAATGACACAGAAGTGGGTTCTGGGCTCCGGAAAGCTTACCGACTGGAAAGCCGGAGATATGGACGGAAATAACATTATTGACGTATTCGACATATGCTTGATGCGTATCGAACTTATAAGGAAATAATACGTTTACTAATAATCCCATGTCAAAAGGAGATTTTCCCTCCGGATATTCACTCTGATTCTTTTCCAAAAGAAATATACTCCTTCTTTTGCATGATGTGGGTGACTCCTTGCTTCGTGTTTATTCAAAAAATTCTATTGACAAATAAAAGTAAATATGCTATACTTAATTTATCTTCGAGGGCAGGGTGAGATTCCCTACCGGCAGTAAGGACAATTCGTCCACAGCCTGCGAGCCTTTTATAGGTTGATCCGGTGAAATTCCGGAGCCGACGGTTATGCCTGTTTATCAGGCTTAGAGTCCGGATGAAAGAAGACAGATAGTTACTGTATCTATACAGGATTTACTGCCCCGGAAAATATCCGGGGCTTTTTTGTCGGGAGGTACTATGGAACATATCGACTTTATGAGAAAAGCTCTTTCTCTTGCAGAAAAAGGAATGGGCTTCGTTTCGCCTAATCCTATGGTAGGCGCTGTTATTGTGAAAAACGGCAGGATCATCGGTTCAGGCTGGCATATGAAATACGGCGGACTTCACGCAGAACGGAACGCTTTTGCACAGTGCGATCTACAGAATATTGACTGCACAGGTGCTGATCTGTATGTCACTCTTGAACCGTGCTGTCACTACGGAAAAACACCGCCGTGTACCGAAGCGATCATTGAACACGGAATCAGACGTGTATTTATCGGTTCACCCGACCCCAATCCGCTTGTTGCCAGAAAGGGAGTCAAAATTCTGCGTGAACACGGGATAGAAGTTACAGAAGGCATACTCAGAGATGAATGTGATGCATTGAACAGAATTTTTTTCCATTATATCACTACGGGACTTCCGTATGTGACCATGAAATATGCAATGACGCTTGACGGAAAAATCGCCTGTTATACCGGAGAATCAAAGTGGATAACCGGAACTGAAGCACGCCGTGATGTTCAGGTTCAGCGGCTTCATCACTCCGCAATAATGGTTGGAGTTGGAACTGTCCTCAGCGATGACCCCATGCTGAACTGCCGTCTGGAAAACGGCAGAGATCCTATACGAATAATATGTGATTCCTCCCTCAGAACACCGATTCAAAGCAATATAGTCAGAACTGCCAAAGATATTCCGACTGTCATTGCCACAATTTCTGCCGACAGTGAACGAATATATGAATACGAATCACATGGCTGCCGCATTATAAAAACATCAGAGAAAAACGGGAAAGTCGATCTCCGTGAACTTATGACGATTCTTGGACGTGAAAAGATCGACAGTGTTCTCCTTGAAGGCGGAGCAGAGCTAAACTGGTCAGCCCTTGAATCCGGTATTGTCAGCGGAGTGCTTGCCTATATCTCGCCTAAGATATTTGGCGGAACAAACGCTAAATCCCCCGTAGGCGGTGCAGGAGTACCGCATCCGGATAACGCCTTTATGCCGGAAATCATCAGTGTAACACGGCTCGGAGAAGATCTCCTGATAGAAAGCAGGGTGAAAAATGTTTACAGGAATAGTTGAGGAAACCGGCTGTGTAAAGTCGATTCAGCATGGTACGGCATCGTCTTTTATTGAGATAAAAGCGGAAAAAGTAATTTCCGGCACAAATATCGGCGACAGTATCGCTGTAAACGGAGTCTGCCTGACAGTGACAGATCTTACAAATGATTCTTTTCGTGCCGATGTTATGAACGAAACTTTAAACCGCTCATCTCTCGGAAGTCTCAGAGCGGGCAGCCCTGTCAATCTTGAACGTGCAATGGCGGCGGACGGACGATTTGGAGGTCACATTGTTTCGGGACATATCGACGGCACGGGAACGATCTCCGATATAAAAAAGGACGGTATAGCTGTCTGGTACACGATCTGCGCAGAAGCCGGAATCATGCGGTATATCGTTGAAAAAGGCTCTGTAGCAGTTGACGGTATAAGTCTGACAGTAGCCGCTGTTTCGGATTCCGGCTTTAAGGTATCACTTATTCCGCATACCGCTGCACAGACAGTTTTGGGATCCAAGAAAAACGGTGACACAGTGAATCTGGAAAACGACATTATCGGGAAATATGTGGAAAAGTTAATGAATTCAAAATCTGAAAAAATTCCGGAAAGCCGGATAACTATGGATTTTCTGGCACAAAACGGATATTAAAGGAGGAATTTTATGTTTCAGTACAACACTGTTGAGGAAGCTCTTGAGGCTCTCCGCAGCGGGGAAATAATACTCGTTACCGACAATGAGGAAAGAGAAAATGAGGGCGATATGATTTGTGCCGCTCAGTTTGCAACAACGGAAAATGTCAATTTTATGGCAATGCACGCCAAGGGACTTATCTGTATGCCAATGAGTATAGATCTTTGCCGCCGTCTGCATCTGCCGCAAATGGTGGATTTCAACACGGATAATCATTCTACGGCTTTCACTGTCTCGATAGATCACGTAAAAACAACAACGGGAATTTCCGCCGAAGAGCGTGGTTTTACCGCAAGAATGGCTGTTTCAGCAGATACAAAACCCGAAGATTTCCGACGTCCCGGTCATATGTTTCCGCTGACTGCAAAAAAGAACGGTGTCCTCGAACGTGAGGGGCATACCGAAGCTACGGTTGATCTTATGCGCCTTGCCGGTCTCGAAGAATGCGGTCTCTGCTGTGAGATAATGCGTGATGACGGCACCATGATGCGTTCCGCAGAACTTCAGGAAAAAGCCGCCGAATGGGGAATGAAATTCATAACCATTCAGGCTTTGAAAGATTACCGGAAATGCCATGACATCCTTGTCAAGCGTGTGGCAGATACAAAACTCCCGACAAAATACGGAAATTTCCGTGCTATAGGATATGTGAACCAGCTTAACGGCGAACATCATGTGGCTCTGGTCAAGGGAGATATCGGCAACGGTGAGGATATCCTCTGCCGTGTTCATTCAGAGTGTCTTACCGGGGACGCCTTTGGCTCTCTGAAATGCGACTGCGGTCAACAGTTCGCATCGGCTATGAACAGCATTGAAAAAGAGGGACGTGGAATTCTCCTTTATATGCGTCAGGAGGGACGAGGTATCGGTCTTATAAACAAGCTCCGTGCCTATGAACTTCAGGACAAGGGCATGGATACTCTCGAAGCTAATCTTGCGCTGGGATTTCCCGGAGATATGAGGGAATACTACATCGGTGCGCAGATACTGCGTGATCTCGGCTGCAAAACGCTCCGGCTTCTGACAAATAATCCCGATAAGGTATATGGTCTCAGCGGTTTCGGTATTGAAATAAAGGAGCGTGTTCCTATCCAGATGGATGCAACGGCTCACGATCTCTTTTATCTTAAAACAAAGCGTGATAAAATGGGACATATTCTCAATTATTAATTAGTAGAAAGGACAAATAATCATGAATATTTTAGAAGGAAACCTTATCAGCAAAGAAGCAAAAATCGGCATTGTAGTGTCAAGATTCAACGAATTTATCACCGGAAAGCTTCTTTCCGGCGCAGTTGATACTCTGCTCCGTCACGGAGTAAGCGACGAAAACATCAGTGTCGCATGGGTACCGGGAGCATTCGAGATACCTCTTATCTCCAAGAAAATGGCTGAAACAGGCAATTACGATGCGGTTATATGCCTCGGAGCAGTAATCAGGGGAAGTACGTCTCACTATGAACTTGTATGCAACGAAGCTGCAAAGGGCGTTGCACAGGTATCGCTGGAGACAGGAATCCCCGTGCTTTTCGGTATCATCACAACCGAAAATATTGAACAGGCTATTGAGCGTGCAGGTTCTAAGGCAGGCAATAAAGGCTCTGAGTGCGCCGAGGGAGCTATTGAAATGATAAATCTTTGCAGGCGAATAAAGTAATATGAATCTGATATTCGACTACGACGGAACTATCCATAATTCCATGAAAACATATGCTCCGGCATTCCGCAGTACTATTCAATGGCTGGCTGAAAACGGCTATGCAAAGCCAAAGGAATACACTGATTCCGAAATAAGCTACTGGCTTGGCTTCAATTCGAACGATATGTGGCAGAATTTCATGCCCGGTCTTGATAATGAGATACGTGAATCGGCTCGTATACGTCTCGGTGAGGATATGGCACGGAGAATAGAAAACGGCGAGGGTGAACTCTTTGACGGCGCAGAAGAAATGCTTCTGCATCTGAAAACAACGGGACACAAGCTCATATTTCTCAGCAACTGCCGTATTCATTATATGGAACGGCACAGGAGAGTTTTCGCTCTTGACAGATTCTTTGACAGGTTCTACTGCTGTGAGGAATTCGGATTTATTCCAAAATACGAGATATTCAGGAAAATTGCGCCCGATAATCCAGGGGGATTCATAGTGATAGGCGATCGTTTCCACGATATCGAAACTGCTGTCAGAAATGATCTGCTGTCAATAGGATGCAGCTACGGCTACGGTTCGCCGGAAGAGCTTGCCTCCGCCGATATCATAGCTGACAGTCCATTGGAAATAATATCAGCGGTCGCAAAACTCACCGTATAACATGAAGGGAGATAACCATGAAAATCAAAAGGATAATTGCATTTCTGACAGCTTTCACTCTGATATGTTCAGCAAGTTCCTGCACCCTGCGTGGAACGGGGAACAATTCTGAAACAACAAGCAGATCCGAAAGCCGGAACGAAAGCAGAAATAATAAAAAAAATCACTATAACGACGACAATAAAAAGAATAATATTCCTGCCGCTTTCAATCCGATAAAGGATTCCGAAAGGCTTGATACGGTAAGAGATCATGTCGATACACTGCTTCACGATCTCACTGATGATTCGGATGAGGATACTGTTCAGGAAGATATAGATGCTCTCATTGCTGATTTCGACCAATTATACGAAGAGTATACCTTTCTGACCATTCCGTATTATCTCGATTTTGACAACGAAGATCTTGAAGCCGATGCCGATGACGCCGCTGAAGATATGTACATTGCCGCCGAACTTATCACATTTGCTTTCTGCAAGGGATGCAGCAGCGAAAAATATGGTGATATGTTCACTTCGCTTATTTACGATGATGAGGTACTGGAGGCTTACTCAGAGCCGTCTATGGATACAAACAGGGTTGAGGGATATACCCGTGTGGAAAACTGGCTCAGGGATGAAAAGCTCGACCGTTTTCATGATGCCGCTTACGACGAGGATATGGATGACGATGAGAAAAATCTCATCTGTGCAGAAATACTGCTTGAGATCCTTAAAGAATATGACACTGAAACGTTTTACAAACAGTATTATCGTGACTACACTCCGGATGATATAATGGAACTCTCCGATGTCGTCAAAGAAAAACTTATGCCCGTTTCCGATGATATTATTGAGGGAATTATGAAAATGGACGGCGGAATGGATATTTTAACAGAACCAAAAGAATTCGATGATCCGTTTGAAACTATTGCCGAATATGCCGGAAAATTATCACCGGAAATCGGCGATGCAGCACAAAAACTTCTTGACGATGAGGAGTACTCGATCTCCGACGGCGACGGCAGTTATAATGGTTCTTTCACGACATATCTGCCTGTCAGCCAAAAAGGAGTTATCTATATCACTGACAACAAGGATTACTACAGTCTGCTCACGCCCGTTCATGAATTCGGTCACTATTACGCCCAGACATACGACCATATACCGACGTATCTTGCTGCATCGAATCTGGATATTGCCGAGATACAGTCGCAGGGATTTGAATGCATTTTCACACGTTTTTATGACGATATATACGAAGATCAGGCAGATGCAATGTTTGCCGCTAAAAGCTACGATCTTGTAAATGCCGTTGTTTCCGGATTTGCAGTAGGCGAATTTGAATATACAGTACTTCAGAACGTCAACACGTTCACTCCGGAAGATGTCGTGGAATGCTGGGAAGATATTGCAGGCGATTCTCTGCCCGGCGTTGAACTTTACATGGTAAATCATGTTTTTGAATCGCCCGGATATTATATCAGCTATGCTGTTTCTGCTCTTGCATCCTTCGATATCTGGGAGGACTGCCTCAGCGATCCGGATGAGGCTCTTGAAAAATATGAAAAAATAGCCCGGATATCTTACAACGATATCAATTATTCATTCCGCTCTGCAATAAAAGAAGCCGGATTCAATGATGTTCTCAACGAAAATTATATCAATGAACTTGCAGAAAAACTCGCTGATTACGCCGAAGAAATACAATAAACAGAACAGGCAGAAATACACGTACAATGTGTATTTCTGCCTGGTTTTTAGAGCGTGTTCACATAAAATGAACAAGCTCTAATCTGCGATAAATTTCTTTACCTCTGCAAGATGTTTTAATCCTGCCTTGCGTCCTATACGATAAACTTCACGCAGAACGTCCGGATCATGCTCAATACGTCCAACCGGAAGCTTTGTTTCCGGTGCGATCACAAGAGCACGTTTTTCCTGTTCTGCTTTTCTGATATATTTCAGTTCGCTGTTATACATTTTATGCCTGTTTTCCATTGTTTTCAGAAGGTCCGGATACTTTCTGTAAACGATTCTAAGTATCGGCATAAGCTTATTTTTTTCTTTTACGTAATCCCTTGGCTGAGTAAGTATAACAACATTACGGTCATAGCCGGATTCCTCCATAAACTTCAGGGGCACTGAATCTGATATGCCGCCGTCAAGCATATTAAAGCCGTCTATACTTACTATTCTTGCTGCCATTGGCATGGATGCGGAAGCTCTCAGCCATTCAAGCTCCCGGCTGTTCATGGTATCACAGCGATGATATACAGGTTTCCCGGTTTCAACATCAGTACACACGACATAAAATTCCATTGCCGAATTCTCATATGTATCAAAATCGAAAACGTCAAGTTTCTCCGGAATCTCATGATAACAGAAATCTGCACCGAACATATCTCCCGTAGTTATCAGCGATCTTATGCTGCAATAACGCTTGTCACGGCAAAATCTTGTGTTATACCGAATCGCTCTGCCCGGTTGATAGGATTTGTAGTTGCATCCGAAAGCAGCTCCTGCGGACACACCGACAGCGCCGTCAAAAGCAATACCGTTTTCCATAAATACATCGGTTACGCCTGCTGTGAAAAGTCCACGCATTGCACCGCCTTCAAGAACAAGACCGTATTTCATACTCCCCTCCTCAATTTGCTGAAATCTGTGCCGGTTCATCCTCTTTTTCACCCTTGTACAGCAGTTTAAGGAGGATAGGTACTAAAATCGACGAAACTATTATCAGCAGAATTACCGAAGCAAAATATTTCGGATCGAGCATTTCTTCTGAAAGTCCCTTTTTTGCCACGATAAGTGCAACTTCGCCTCTTGTCATCATGCCGACACCAACTTTAAGACTGCTTTTGAAATCATAATGCAGAAGCTTTGCAGTCAGTCCGCAGCCAATAATCTTCGTCAGCAAAGCAACCAATACGAAGAATATTGAAAACAAAAGCAGTGACGGAGTAAAACCGCTGAAAGTAGTATTAAGTCCGATGCTTGCAAAAAATACAGGCCCGAAGATCATGTAAGAATTGATATCTACTTTTCTTGCAATATAATCCGAATCCTTGAGACTGCACAATATGAGTCCGGCAACGTATGCTCCCGTGATATCGGCGATTCCGAAAAATTCTTCGGCAGCGAATGCCATGAACATACACAGTGCAAGTCCAAGAATAGGGATTCTGCGCTGATGAGGATATTTTTTATCAATGTATTTGAAGATATAATATGTCAAAAATCCAAGACAAAAACTGAACGCTATAAAAAGCAGCGTATGAATAACCACGTCTGTAGGCTTGGATTCAGGATTTTTCAGACCAATTACAAAAGTCAGCACAATTATTCCAATTATGTCATCAATAATTGCGGCGCTTGTTATAAGCGTTCCCGTAGAACTTTTCAAACGTCCCATTTCTTTAAGTGTCTGCACGGTAATTCCAACAGATGTAGCAGTCATGATAGTACCGATAAATACAGCCCGGTAGAATTCCTCACTGCCTGCTGCACTGAATCCGTAAAAACAACTGTATAAAAGCGTACCGCCCACAAGAGGAACAAAAACTCCGGCACAGGCGATAAGCAGAGCCTTCGGGCCTGTTTTTAGAAGATCTCTCATATTTGTTTCAAGACCTGCACCAAACATCAGCATAACAACGCCTATTTCTGCAAGAAGTGAAAGATAATCGGAATTTCCTACGATTCCCAGACAGGCAGGCCCGATAATCAATCCTGCTACGATTTCTCCCACCACCTGCGGAGCTTTCAGTTTTTGAGCTGCAAGACCAAAAAATTTTGAACAAACAATGATTATGGCAAGATCTCTGAAAAAAGCTATTCTGTCCATTTTAAAATTAACACTCTTTTCTATTTAATATGTGAAAAAGCTTGTTTAAGGCTTAAAACCGGAACGATTTCAATACCGTAGTCTTTCATGTCCAATACAGACACGGAATGCTTCGGTATTATGCAGGTACTAAAACCCATACGCTCGGCTTCACGGATACGCTGAGAAATGTGAGATACAGAGCGTATCTCTCCTCCAAGACCTATTTCTCCGAAAGCAATTAAATCCTCTCTGACAGGCTTATCCATTATTCCGGAAAAAAGAGCCATAGCCGCCGGAAGATCACCGGCAGGTTCGTCAAGACGGAAACCGCCTACAACATTCAGATAAATATCCATGGAACCGGTATAAATTCCAAGCCGCTTTTCCAGAACTGCCAGAATTATACTCAGTCTGTTGAAATCAAATCCGGTTGCCATTCTTCTCGGCGCAGAATAACTGGTTTTTGCCGCAAGAGTCTGTATTTCAGCAAGAATCGGACGGCTTCCCTCCATAACACAGGCAGTACACGTTCCGGATACGCCATGCGGACGTCCTGCAAGCAGCATCTGCGAAGGATTTTCAACTTCCCTCAATCCCCTGTCATTCATCTCAAAAACACCTATTTCGTTAGTAGATCCGAAACGATTTTTTATTGCTCTCAGCAGACGGTAGCTCTGATGACGCTCCCCCTCAAAATGAAGAACGGCATCAACGATATGTTCCATTACTTTCGGCCCTGCAATCGCTCCGTCCTTATTAACGTGACCTACTATTATAATAGGTATTTCCTGAGTTTTTGCCGTATGCATAAAAAGATTTGCACATTCCCGCACCTGAGTAAGACTGCCGGGGCTTGACGGTATCCTGCCGATATTCATGGTCTGGATGGAATCAATTATGACAATATCCGGAGCCGAACCGACAATCGTTGCGGCAATAGCCTCGGCATCTGTTGCCGTCAGGATGTAGAGATTCTCGGTATCAACACCGAGCCGCTGAGCACGCAGCTTTATCTGCCTTGCGGATTCTTCTCCGGAAACATACAAGATTGAATGATTTTCACCTAAAAACTGACACACCTGCAACAGCAGCGTGCTCTTGCCGATACCCGGTTCGCCTCCCAAAAGGACAAGAGAACCCTTTACAAGACCTCCGCCAAGTACACGGTTCAGCTCGGCTGTTCCGGTATCATAACGTATGTCGCTGTCTGAACCGATATTCTCAAGTTCAAGTATTCTGTCTGAAAGATCGGCAATATTCTGCGAAGAAGAACGCCCGGAAGACGGAAGTATCTCCGGCGCCCCTTCCTCAAAGCTGTTCCATGCTCCGCAGGAAGGGCATTTTCCGTTCCATTTGGAACTTTCAAAACCGCACTGATTACAAGTGTATACTATTCGTGATTTTGCCATATTTATCTCTCCGGTCAGTCAAAAATAGATAATGCATTTTCATCGCTGACAAGATATTTTCTTCCGCATTCCATGAGACTGCCGGATTTTTCATATCCGTCAAGAGAGATATCCGTCATGCTTCCGTACTTATCAAAATCCTGCGGATCAATAGTGAAAAATACCATTTTTTCATTGTCAAAGCCAAATCTACCGTTCGTTCCAAGCTTTTCGCTTGTTTCAACAAGTTCTCCGTCTTTGCAGACAAATACACGGCATGAATCCTGACCGGAAATACCCTCAGAGAAAATCAGTTCCGGGCATTCATCTCCGTTCATATCCAGAAGTTCAAAACCTGCATTTTCATATTCGTCAGCCAGTTCTCTGATTTTCTTTCCGAACAGTTTTTTTACGGTAGAAGATGCGGCATCATCCCAGCTTTCAGAACAGTATATTGCATAATCCACTGTACTATCACCAAATGTATACTTTCTTCCAACCGGTAACGACGGATTATTTGTATAACTGTAATATTTCTCGTTATATTCCGTCGGCAAAACCTCTTCCTTGTCGATCTCATACCTGATAACTGCTCCGGATGTAACTGAATCCATATTGTTATAATATGTCATATCTGTCACAAACAAACCGTTTTCAATACGGCGAAATTCACCCATAACAAAACCGCTGCCCTGAAACTCATTATTAATAATTCCGGTTGACGGATAAAAAGTAAAAAATCCGTTATTTCCGTTTGTACCTATTTCCGTCAGTGCTCCGTCATAATATGTATAAACAGTACAGGCGGAATCTACGCCGTCAGACGGAGAAATTACAAGTTCCGGAACACCGTCCGAATTGAGATCCCTCAGATCGAACATAGAACCAATTATACCGTTGCTTTCCTGATAGTTCCCGGAGTTTTTGAATTCCTCCAATTTTGCTTTATAGGATTCCTGCCATTCAAAAGTAACAGTTCTCGGTGAAACTATCTTTTCCGCTTCTTTTTCCGATGAGCTGCTTTTTTTGTCAGAACATCCGGATACAGCAGCTGCAAAAATCATGCAGACTGCGGCAGCATGAAATTTTTTCAAGCTTATTCCTCCCCAAAATTTTAATGCATAACTATTTTACCACGTTTGTCGGTTTATGTCAATATTTATACTCGACGCTATATTATTCAGATTAAATTAAAATGTTTTAGAGCGTTTGCTATGCCGTCATTCTCTATAGATGTTGTAACATAAGAAACATAAGGATAAATCTGCTCTGCTCCCCCCATTGCAATACTATTGGGTACAGCCCGGAACATCGAAATATCGTTCATACTGTCTCCGATTGCATAAGCATTTTCAATTGGCATTCCCAGCTTGTCAAGGATGAGCCTGATACCGGTAGATTTTGAAAAACCAAGAGGAACATTCTCAAAAAAATTTCCGCCTCGGTCTATTATATCAAAATATTTACCTGCTTCAGATCGGAATTTTTCTTCATCCGAATTCTCGTCAAGCCAAACAACAAATTTATCAAAAATAAAATCGTTGTCCTCCACACGACCGGTAATATCTATGCCGGGATCAACAAAAACATCCAGAAAATTTTTTAGAGCATCGTTCATTGGCAGCTTATCATCAAAAAAATATCCGTTTCTGTCCTCGTAAACCGGAGTAACAAGGCATTCTCTCATTATCTCTGCCATTTTTCGGCAGAATCCCTGTTCAAGCCGATTATCCGAAATAATCTGACCATCGTATTCAATATAAGTTCCACAGCCGCAGATATATCCGTCGAAACCGAGCTCCTTCACATGACTGCTTACGTTAAAAACAGTTCTGCCCGTGTTTATAAACGTAAGATTTCCACGCCGTCTGGTTTCGGCGATTGCTTTTCTGGCGCTGTCGGGAATAATGGCACGCTTATCCTCAGTAACCAGAGTTCCATCTATGTCAAAAAATATAACCGATGGTTTATTGTTCTTTTCGGAGATCATTTGCCAAGCGACCTCCGCAACTCGTTGATAAGTTCAACATCATTCCTGTTCACTTTGATATTCGACCTGCTCTTTGTTCCATCAGGGAACTGTACATTAATTTCTACTATGCTGCCCTCGGCGATTTTATCTGAAACAGCTTCCGCAAATTGAATTGCTTTGGGATGATTGCTTCTGAAAATACCGAAATATCGTTTCAAATTCAGCAGTGATGCCGGATTAATCATAAAATAACCTCTTTTCTTTAGAACTTGTTTCTTTTCTTCCTATTCTGTTGATTACAAGCTGAGCACAGATTCCTGTAAAAGTTCCTGCGATACATCCGCAAAAAACCAGAAACGGATAATAGTATATTACGGCAAAAGACCGCATAACAGCAACAGCAGCGGCAATCTGCCCGGTATTATGCAGAACAGCTCCGATAATGCTGCATAACCACAGCCAGCGGACAGATATAATTCGTTTAAGCAAAAGCATCCCTGCGAGGCAGAAAAGTGCTCCGGACAAGCTATAAATAAAAGCTGAAAAATTCGACGCAAACACTGTTCCCAGTATTATCCTTGCCAGAACAAGAAGAAACACCTCACAGGCTCTGTATTTATACACAGCGTATACTGTAATTATATTTGCCAGTCCCAGTTTTACCCCGGGAACAGGCAGAATATCCGGAAATCTGAGTTCCACTACAAATATTATCAGTGCAAGTCCTGTCAGCAATGAAAGCTCGGTAATCTTTTTTATCTTCATTACTCGTCACTCCGGTCGCTAAAACGTATTACCAACTTATGCGGCAGACATACAATGGGAGAATATTCTGACCGCAGCTTTCCCATTTTGACGCACGTCTTATCCGGACAGTCGGAATCAGAAATGAAAATCTGCGAATTTTCAATAGTTATATCATTCCAGCCGCCTTTAGGACACTCTATACGAAAAGTTCGGTCTGATTCACTGTTGAGATCAAAAACGTACACTGTTTTATTATCCTGAACGATCTCTACATAATTTGTACCTTTATTTTCTTCAGGATCTTCTCTGTCAGATGAATGCATAATAAAAAATGATGTCACAGCCGACGCAATAAAGATCACAATTACAGAAATCAGGCATATTACTACTCCTTTAGTTATCTCCAACCACCTCCGCAGGCATTTCTGTCAGATTTTCAAACTCATATGCTTTACTATCTGTATAAAATATTTTCTTTGAATCCGTTACAAGAATCATATCAAAATTCTTATTTTCACGCCAGAATTCAACGGCACGTTCCTTTCCCATAACAAACAGCGCTGTTGACAGCGCATCACAGTACAGACCGCTCTCGCCGATAACAGTAACAGAAACAAGACCGTTATCTGCCGGATAACCATCGGATGGATCCAAAATATGCCAGTATTTTTTTCCGTCATCTCCAATGAAAAAGCGTTCATAATTTCCGGAGGTAACAACTGCCGTTTCCTCCGTCTCAAGAACGCACATATCACTCTCGGGAGCAAACGGATCACGTACTGCGATCGTCCATCGTGAACCGTCAGGCTTTCTGCCGAGAGTCTGCACATTTCCGCCAAGACTGATAATCGCTGATTTCACGCCATTTTCACGTAATATACCTATTACGGTATCCGATGTATATCCCTTTGCCAATGCTCCGAGATCAATCTTGAATCCTGCCGGCAGCGTAACTGTTTGTCCTTCGACCAGAACTTTGCTGTAGTCAACGCATTCAAGTGAGCCGGCAAGACTGTCTGCATCCGGTATGCTGAATTCGCTATCGGTGAATCCCCATTCCAAAAGAACGCTATACAATGTTATATCAAGAGTTCCATCAGTTTTATTACAAAATCCAACTGCTTTATCAATCAGTTTAGCAGTTTCCTCTGATACTGTCACAGGTAAGCCGTCGGCATTGTTGATACGCTGTAAATCGCTGTTTTCTGCTGTCACAGAAAGAATGGATTCAAGAAAATTAATCTTCTCTTCTGCTTTTTCAAGAGCCTCTTCACCGGAGTCGCCATAAGCACGCATCGTCATATAAGTATCCATTGCAAACAAGCTGCGGTCGCTTGCCTGATTCATGTCCGGATCAATACTGCGCTTTCCGCAGCTTACCAGTGATATAAGTAAGAAAAAACCTATAAAAATTGTTTTTAACATATATATTTAAAAGCAAGTGCCGACGAAAAAGCCGGCACTAAAATAAATTCTACTTGACAAGAAGCGATTTTCCCGTCATTTCCTTTGGCTGGGGCAGTTCAAGTATTTCAAGCATCGTAGGTGCAAGATCAGCAAGAACTCCGCCGTCACGAAGCTGTCCATCAACTCCGACAGCGATAAGAGGTACAGGATTCGTTGTGTGAGCAGTAAACGGACTTCCGTCCGGCTCGTACATCTTATCGGCATTGCCGTGATCAGCAGTGATAAGAGCTGCGCCTCCCTTTGAAAGGATAGCCTCAACCATACGTCCGACACACTCGTCAACTGCTTCAACAGCCTTTACTGCGGCATCGAAGATACCCGTATGTCCTACCATATCACAATTTGCGTAGTTCAAAATGATGACATCGTACTTGTCGTTATTTATAGCATCCACAACGGCATCGCAGACTTCATATGCGCTCATTTCCGGCTTCATATCAAAGGTCGCAACGTCGGGCGACTTTATGAGTATCCTGTCCTCACCCTCAAACTGCTTTTCCTCGCCGCCGTTAAAGAAGAATGTAACGTGCGCATACTTCTGAGTTTCGGCTATACGAAGCTGGGTCTTTCCTGATTTACTGAGATATTCACCAAGAGTCATTGTGAGCTGCTCGGGAGGATATGCAACAGTAACGTTCGGCATTGCAGCGTCATACTGAGCCATGCAGACAAATTTGACCGAGAAGAAGCCTTTCTTTCTTGTGAATCCTGCAAAATCCGGATCAACAAAGGCTCTTGTGATCTGTCTTGCACGGTCAGGACGGAAATTAAAGAAAATAACGCTGTCATCTGCCTGGATCTGAGCGCCGCCCTCGATAACTGTCGGAAGCATAAATTCGTCCGTTACCTCATTTGCATAGGAATTCTTTATTGCCTGAACCGGATCAATTTCCTGAACGCCCTCGCCGTAAACAAGAGCGGAGTATGCCTTTTCAACACGATCCCAGGCATTGTCACGATCCATAGCATAAAAACGTCCGCTGATAGTTGCAATTTTTCCAAGACCTATCTTATTAAGTTCAGCCACAGTTTCTTCCATATATTCAACTGCGGATGACGGAGGAACGTCACGTCCGTCAAGGAATGCATGGATGTACACCTTGTCAAGACCGTTTTTCTTTGCCATTTCAACGAGACCAAAAAGGTGCTCCATGTGACTGTGTACGCCTCCGGGAGAAAGAAGTCCCATAAGATGGAGAGCGGAATTCTTTTCCTTGCAGTTGTTCATTGCGTCAAGGATTACCTGATTGTTAAAGAAAGTTCCGTCCTTTATATCCTTGGAGATCTTTACCAGCATCTGGTAAACGATACGTCCTGCCCCGATATTGGTGTGACCTACCTCGGAATTTCCCATTTGTCCGTCGGGAAGTCCTACGTCAAGACCGCTTGCTCCGATAAGCGTGTGCGGTCCTTTCATATATTTATCAAGATTCGGCTTTTTTGCGGCAGTTATTGCATTGCCGTAATCTTCCGGATTGTAGCCGAAGCCGTCCATGATTATAAGTGCTACAGGTTTTTTTGACATTGTTAAAACCCTTTCAAATTAGATTTTTATGAATAAATAATCAACCGTTAACAGCAGCCTGAACGATAGTATTGAAATCAGCAGCCTTGAGTGAAGCTCCGCCGATAAGTCCGCCGTCAATGTTGGGCTTTGCCAGAAGCTCTGCACAGTTTGCAGCGTTCATAGAGCCGCCGTACTGAATAGTTACAGAATCAGCAGTTGCCTGATCGTAAAGCTTTGCAAGCTGAGCACGGATGAATCCGCATACTTCCTCAGCCTGATCGGGAGTAGCTGTAAGACCTGTTCCGATAGCCCATACAGGCTCGTAAGCGATAACAACGTTCTTTACCTGCTCAGCAGTTACATTCCAGAGATCAAGCTTGATCTGACGAGCAATAACTTCCTCTGTGATATTGGACTGACGCTCCCATTTAAGC
>OIYT01000476.1_pt1 | contig 39549 bp, 36 predicted proteins | sample 1588201 | NCBI WGS metagenome assembly OIYT01 (sample SAMN03283260) | human gut metagenome | biome: human-associated habitat; material: feces | host: Homo sapiens | place: USA | collected 2013
GGCGGGGCCGGGGCCCTTTCGGGGGTCTTCTCCGCCGGCTTTTCGGAAATCACCTGATCCGGGGTCCGCTGTCCGTCGGACCTGTGCCGGAAGAAGCTGGTGAAGCGGCCCGCCTCCTTCCGGGCGGGCTCCGGCTCCTTGGCCGGCGGGTCGTCCAGGGGGAAGTCGATCTGGGGCCTGGGCTTGTCCTCCACGCGGCGTCTGGGCGGCTCGATGGGGGTGACACGGATGGCTGGGCGCTCCGGCTCCGGCTCCTCCTCGTACTGGGGACGCTCCCGGTGCTTCTCGATGATGGCGCCCACCGTCAGCCGCAGGGCCGCCATCAGCAGCACCACAAACAGCACCGTGAAGATAATCGCGGAGGCGAAGGTGGAAAACACCGCCTCGGAGCCCTCCGCCAGAACGCCGGAGACCGCGCCGCCGGAGGCCAGCTCCATGCCGGACTTCCACAGCCGCGGTATAATGCCGACGCCGGATTCAAATACCTCCTTGCACAGCGCCATATGGGCCAGGGACCCGAACAGCACCGGCAGCAGCATGGCGCAGGTCACCCGCAGCTGGACGGGCCGACCGTGGTGAAACAGCAAAATCAGCGCCGCCAGCAGCATGGCGGGGCCCGCCAGCCAGTAGCCGTAGCCGAACAGGCCCTTCAGCAGCACCGCCAGCCAGTCGATGAAGATGGCGCTGACATGGAAGTAGCTGACAAAGACGCACAGCGTCAGCACCAGCAGCACGACGCCCCCCACCTCCCGGCGGATGGGCCGTTTCTGGGGCTGCGCGGGCTTTTTGGAGCGGCTGGAGCCGCTTTTCCCGGAGCCGCTCTTTTTTGTGGTTGTGGTTTTCTTTTGTGTTGTGGAAGCCACGATATGTACCTCCGATTTATTTCTGGATGAACGTCAAAATCAATGTCAGAACGCCGGCGGCCCAGCAGTAGTAGGCAAAGAATCCGAACTTGCCCTTTTCCGCGATCATTTTCAGCAGGCGGATGCAGGCGTAGCCCACCACGGCGGACACCAGCACGCCCACCAGATAGACGGGCACGTCGGCCCAGATGATGCCGGTCTCCGCGGCGTCCTTCAGGCTCAGGATGTTGGCCCCCAGAATGGCGGGAATGGACATCAGGAAGGAGTATCGCACGGCGAACTTCCGCTCGAAGCCCACGAAGCACCCGGCGGTGATGGTGGTACCGGAGCGGGAGATACCGGGACAGGTGGCAATGGCCTGCCCCACGCCCACCAGCAAAGCGTCCACCAGCGTGGCCGATTTCTCGGTCTTGCGGCCCTTTTTCACCCGGTCGCTGGCAAACAGCAGACAGCCGGTGACCAGCAGAGCGGCGGCCACAAAGTACATGTTGTCCGCCAGCCCCTCCACCAAGTCCTTCACCGGCAGCACCGCGAACAGCGGCAGCGTGCCCACGATGATCAGCAGAATCAGCCGCCGGGCCGGAGGCACCGGCGAGGGCGTGGAATGATGGGCCAGATCGCTCACGCCGTGGAAAAGCTCCACGATCATGTCCCGGATGTCCGTCCAGTAAGCCGCAAACACGGCCACCAGCGTGCCCAGATGCAGCAGCACGTCGAAAAAATCCGGGATCTCCGACGCGCCGGACATACCCAGCAGATGCTCCGCGATGGCAAGATGCCCGGAGCTGGAGATGGGCAAAAACTCCGTGATCCCCTGGATCACGCCCAGCAGAATAGATGACAGCAGTGACAAAATGCTCACGCTCCTAAATCAATTCAAATCTTCATATGGAGATAGTATATCATGGACAGGCGGTAAATTCCAGTCATATTTGCAGAATTATGTCGACTTATAAAAACGGGACCGCCGATGGCGGTCCCTGCGGGAAAGCACAGTCTTATTCTCCGCCCAAAGTCTGGAGGGCGGCTTTCGCGGCGGCCTGCTCGGCCTCCTTCTTGCTGTGGCCGGTACCGGTGCCCAGAGGGGTGCCGTTCAGCAGCACCTCCGCCACAAAGGTCTTGGCGTGGTCTGGGCCCTGCTCCCCCACCATGCGGTAGGTCAGCACCTGGTCCGCCTGGCGCTGGACCAGCTCCTGGAGAGCCGTCTTGCAGTCCCGGCGGCGCTCTTCCACCACTTCCTCCTTCTCCGCGTCCAGCAGGACGCGGTGGATCAGCGCCGACGCGGCTTCGATGCCGCCGTCCAGATAGACCGCGGCGAAGACGGCCTCGGTGGCGTCCGCCAGGATGGAGGTGCGCTCCCGGCCGCCGCCGGTCTCCTCGCCCCGGCCCAGCTTCAAATATCGGCCCAGGTCCAGCTTCCGCGCCACCTCATACAGGCTCTGCTCGCACACCAGCGCCGCCCGGATGCGGGTCAGGTCGCCCTCCGGCAGGTCCGGGTGCTGGGCAAACAGAAATTCCGCCGTCACAAAGCCCAGCACGGAGTCCCCCAGGAACTCCAGCCGCTCGTTGCTGTTCAGATGGGCGGAGCGGTGCTCGTTGGCGTAAGAGCTGTGGCTCAGGGCCTCGCTGAGCAGCGCCGGGTTCCGGAAGGTGTAATTCAGTTTTTTCTCCAGTTCCTGCATCATGCGCCTCCAAAAGGAAGCCCCGCGCTGGCGCGGGGCGTTGCCTTTCTGCTCTTATTTCAGCTTGCCCGCGATGTAGTTCACCGCGTCGCTGACGGTCTTGAGAGAGCCCAGCTCCTCCTCCTGAATCTCGCCGACCTCGAACTCCTCTTCCATGGCCATGACCAGCTCCACCAGGTCCACGGAATCGGCGCCCAGGTCCTCCTCAAAGGACGTGTCCATAGACACCTCGGCGGGCTCCATGGCGAACTGCTCGGCCACCAGCTCTCTCATCGTCTGAAAAATTTCTTCAATTGACATTGCTGTTTCACTCCTCAAGGAATTATGAGTTACATATCGCTGAGGCAATCATACGGCAACTGCCGCGCCGCTGTCAAGGGGCAATCAAATTTTTTCCGCCGGCCGCTCCACTTTCATCAGCGCGATGTCCCGCTGGATATCGTCGATAAAACCGCTCTCCGCGTACTCCCTGGCCCGCAGGACGGCGTTGCAGATGGCCCGGGCGTCGGAGGACCCGTGGGCCTTGATGACGGGCCTGGAGATGCCCAAAAAGGCCGTGCCGCCGATCTCGCTGGGGTCCAGCAGCTTTTTCATGCCCGCCAGGTCGCCCTTCACCAGCCCCGCCGCCAGCTTCGTCTTCGTGCTGGAGAGGAACATCTTCTTCAGCTCCTTCAGCAGGAATTTGCCCACGCCCTCCACGCTCTTGAGCATGATGTTGCCGGTGAAGCCGTCCGCCACGATGACGTCCGCGCCGCCCAGCATGGCGTCGTTGGCCTCGATGTTGCCGATGAAGTGGATGCGGCCCGCCTCTCCCGCCTCTTTCAGCAGGGCGTAAGCCTCGTGGCGGAGGGTGTCGCCCTTCTCCTCCTCCGCGCCGATGTTCAGCAGGCCCACCCGGGGCTTCTCCATACCCATGACGCGCTTGGCGTAATAGCTGCCTAAGTACGCGAACTGGAGCAGGTACTCCGGCGTGCACTCGGCGTTGGCGCCGCAGTCGCACAACACGGCTTTTCCGCCCGCCGTGGGGATGACGGGGCCCATGGCGGCCCGGCGGATGCCCCGGATGCGCTTGACCACCAGCGTGGCCCCCGCCAGCAGGGCGCCGGTGGACCCGGCGGAGACGAAGGCGTCTCCCTCCCCCGCCTTCAGCAGGTTCAGGCCCACGGTCAGGGAGGAGTCCTTCTTCATCTTGAACGCTGTGGCTGGGTCGTCGGAGATCTCCACCACCTCGCTGGCGTCCTTGATCTCCACGCCGGCGGGCAGGGTCTTCTCGCCGCAGCTCTCCACGGCCCGCAGGACCTCCGCCGCCCGGCCCACCAGGATGATATCCACCCCGTGGAGCCTGTGGGCGTCCAACGCGCCCTGAACGACTGCCTGGGGGGCGTTGTCGCCGCCCATGGCGTCTACAATGATCTTCATGGTAACACCTCCTGCTTCAATTCCTCGATGATGGCAAGGGACCGCCGGGACAGCTCCGCGTTTTTATTCCGCTTTCCCTTCACCCGGTGGTCCAGGGGTGGGATGATGCCGAAGTTGATGTTCATGGGCTGGAACACGGTGACGGACTGGTTGGAGACGTACAGGCCCAGGGCGCCGATGGCCGTCTCCTGGGGAAAGTCGACGGGGGGCTTCCCCAGCAGCCGCCGGGCGGTCTCCACGCCCACCAGAAAGCCCGAGGCGGCGGATTCCACGTAGCCCTCCACGCCGGTCATCTGTCCGGCGAAGGAGATGCGCGGCTCCGCTTTCAGGCGGTAATAGCGGTCCAGCAGGCGGGGGGAGTTCAAAAACGTGTTGCGGTGCATGACGCCGTAGCGCAGGAACTCCGCGTCGTGGAGGGCGGGGATCATGGAGAACACCCGACGCTGCTCCGGGAAGCGCAGGTGGGTCTGGAAGCCCACCAGATTGTACACCGTGCCGTCGGCGTTGTCCCGCCGCAGCTGCGCCACGGCGTAGGGCTCCTTCCCCGTTCTGGGGTCCTTCAGGCCCCGGGGCTTCAGGGGACCGTAGCACAGGGTGTCGTGGCCCCGGCGGGCCATGACCTCCACGGGCATACAACCCTCGAACACCATCTTGTCCTCAAAGCCGTGGACCTCCGCCTCCTGGGCGCAGGTCAGCGCCTGCCAGAAAGCGTTGTACTCCTCCTCGTTCATAGGGCAGTTGACATAATCCGCTGTGCCACGGTCGTAGCGGGAGCCGAACCAGGCCCTGTCCATATTCACACTCTCAGCGGAGACCAGCGGGGCCGCCGCGTCGAAGAAGTGGAGGGCGGTGTCCTCGCCCAGCAGAGCCTGGAGCCTGTCCGCCAAAGCGTCGGAGGTCAGGGGGCCGGAGGCGATGACCACCTCGCCCTCTGGAATTTCCGTCACTTCGCCGGGGACCACGGTGATGCGGGGGTGGGACTTTACCCGCTCCGTCACCAGTGCCGCGAAGCCGTGGCGGTCCACCGCCAGGGCGCCGCCGGCCTCCACCCGGGTGGCGTCCGCGCAGGCGAGGATCAGGGAGTCCAGGCGGCGCAGCTCCTCCTTCAAAAGGCCCACGGCGTTTTCCAGCTGGTCGCTGCGCAGGGAGTTGGAGCAGCACAGCTCCGCGAAATGTTCCGTTGTGTGGGCGGGGGTCTTTTTCTCCGGCTTCATCTCCCGGAGCGTCACGTCGATACCCCGCTGGGCCAGCTGCCAGGCACATTCGCTGCCGGCCAGACCCGCGCCGATGACTGTTACTTGCATAGGCTTGTCCTTCTGTCTTTGGATGGTTTTGGGGATGGGGTTTGCGCCGTGTCGCGGGAGTTGCATCCCCCATTTTCTTTGGCAAGGCCAAAGAAAATGGGGGGTGCATTTCCCACGTACCTGTCAGGTACGACTGTCAGACCGTCCCAACAGGTAATCCGTGGTCACGCCAAAATAGTCCGCCAGCTTAATCAAATTAGGGACTTCCGGGTAATGTGTTCCCGATTCGTAATATTGATACGCCCGCAGCCTGATCCCAAGGAATTCTGCCATATTCGTTTGCGTCTGCTTCATTTCCTTCCGCAGTTCTTTTACGCGTTGTGCAAACTTTTCCATACTATCCTCTTGACATGCATTTTAATTGCATATATAATATATGCAATTCAGTTGCATACGGAGTTGATTTTAATGACCGACCTCATGGAATACCTCTACGACTACACCCTGTCCTCCCGCTTCCCGTGTTACCTGCACACCGCCGCCTACCGCGACACAGACCTCCCGCTCACCCGGCATCTGGATACCCTCCGCCGGGAGCTGCCCGCCGACCTACGGCAGACCTTCGACAAATACCGCGAAGCCGACGGCGAACGGCACGATCTGGAGCTGGAGGCCATGTTTCAGGCCACATGGGCCGTGGCCCGGGCGCTTTTTTAGACTTCCGCTTTCCCGGCGGTCTTTTTCGCCGCGGGCTTCCTGGCGACTGTGGTCTTTTCCGCCACGGTTTTCTTGGTGGTCGTGGTCTTCTTCGCCGCAGTCTTTTTGGCGGTCGTGGTCTTCTTCGCCGCCGCGGACTTCTTCGCGGGCTTCTCCGCCGCCGTGGCGGTCTCGTCCTTCTTCTCCTCCGTGGCGGCGGGCTTCTTCGGATATCCCCGCTTCTCCTCCGGCAGGAAATTGGAGCACGCCGGGTTGATGCAGAAGGGCTTCTTGAAGCCCCTGCCCGCCTTTTTGAACATGGTGTGGCCGCAGACCGGGCAGTCGTCCTTCACCGGCACGTCCCAGGTCATAAAGTCGCACTTCGCGGCCTCGTTTTTGCTGTTCAGATGCTCACAGCAGTAATAGGTGTACTGCTTGTTGGTCTTCTTGCTGGTGCCGGTGCGCTTCATCAGCCGCCCGCCGCACTTGGGGCAGCGGCCCGGCATCTCCACCACCAGGGGCATGGTGAAAGTGCAGTCCGGGTAGCCCGGGCAGGCCAGGAAGCGGCCGAAGCGGCCGGATTTCACCACCAGATTCCGCCCGCACTCGGGGCAAATCTCCTCGCTGACCTCGTCGGGGACCTTGATGCGGGTGCCGTCCAGGTCCTTCTCCGCCTGCTTGAGATTTTTGTCAAAGTCGCCGTAGAAGTCCCGCAGGACGCCCTTCCAGGGGGTGGTTCCCTCCTCCACGGAGTCCAGCCTCTGCTCCATGTGGGCGGTGAACTGGAGATCGGCAATATCGGTGAATTTGTCCTTCATCAGCTCCGTCACCACCCGGCCCAGGTTGGTGATGCGCAGGTATTTCCCCTCCTTGATGACGTACTCCCGGTCCAGGATGGTGGACACGGTGGGCGCGTAGGTGGAGGGGCGGCCGATGCCCTGCTCCTCCATGGCGCGAATGAGGGTGGCGTCGGTGTAGTGGGCGGGGGGCTGGGTGAAGTGCTGGTCCTTGGAGAAGTCCTTCAATTCCAGGGTCTCCCCCTCCTGCAGGGCAGGCAGCGGGGATTCCTTTTCCTCTTTCTCCTCGTCCTTTCCCTCCTCGTACACGGCGGTGTAGCCGGAGAATTTCAGACTGGAGGAGCTGGCGCGGAAGCTGTGGTGGTTGGCCTCCACCTCCACCGCCACGCTGTCGTAGACCGCGTTGGCCATCTGGCAGGCCACGAAGCGGCTCCAGATCAGGCGGTACAGGCGGTACTGCTCGCCGGTCAGGTCCTTTTTCACCTGCTCCGGCGTCCAGTTGACGTTGCTGGGGCGGATGGCCTCGTGGCCGTCCTGGGCGTTGGCCTTGGCCTTGTAGCGGTGGGGCTGGACGGGATAGTAGTCATGGCCGTAACGGCCCACGATGAACTCCTTGGCGGCGGAGATGGCCTCCTCGCTCAGGCGCAGGGAGTCGGTACGCATATAGGTGATAAGGCCCACGGTGCCCTCGCCCTCGATGTCCACGCCCTCATAGAGCTGCTGGGCGATGGCCATGGTCCGCCGGGGCGTCATGGAGAGCTTGCGGGACGCCTCCTGCTGCATGGTGGAGGTGGTGAAGGGCGGGGACGGGCTGCGCTGCTTGTCGGTGCGCTTCACGCTCTTGACAGTGAACGCGGCGTTCTCTGTCTCCCGGACCACAGAATCCACCTCTGCCTCGCTCTTCAGCTCCGCCTTCTTGCCGTTCTTCCCGTGGTAGCGGGCGGCAAAGGGGAGCTTTTTCACGTCGCTGCCAAAGAGGTTGGCGTCCAGCGTCCAGTACTCCTCGGGCTGAAACTCCTCGATCTCCCGGTCCCGGTCGTCCACCATGCGGGTGGCCACGGACTGGACCCGACCGGCGGAGAGCCCGCGGCGGATTTTCTTCCACAGCAGGGGGCTGAGCTCATAGCCCACCAGGCGGTCCAGGATGCGGCGGGCCTGCTGGGCGTCCACCAGGTTCTGGTCGATGTCCCGGGGCTGCCGGATACTCTCCTGCACCACCTTCTTGGTGATCTCGTTGAAGGTGACCCGGCGGGTCTTTTCATCCGGCAGGTCCAGCAGGGATTTCAAATGCCAGGAGATGGCCTCGCCCTCCCGGTCCGGGTCGGTGGCGAGGTACACCATGTCCGCCGCCTTGGCGGACTTCTTCAGGTCGCTGATGATGTCCTCTTTCCCCTTGATGGGCTTGTAGACCGGCTCAAAGTCCTTCTCCACGTCCACACCCAGGGTGCTCTTGGGCAGGTCCCGCAGGTGGCCCATGCAGGCTTTCACCTCATAGTCCTTGCCCAGGTATTTGCCAATGGTTTTGGCCTTCGCGGGGGACTCCACGATGACCAGGCTGTGTTTTGCCATAGTTACCTCCAGGCGCCCGCGTCCGGGCGCGTATTTATTCCGTCAAGGTCACAGCGCGGGTATAGCGCTTTCCGCTGTGCTGCCGGACCAAATTCTCGATTTCAAGGACCGTCAGCGCGGACAGCACCCGCCGGGTGGGGATGCCGGTCCGCTCGATCAGATCGTCCACCAGCTCCGGCTCCTCGGTGCCGAGGGCCTGGAGCAGGGCGATCTGGTCGTCGGTCAGGCTCAGATCGTTGCGGGACAGGCTGAGGGACGGCGGCACGGGCTTGGCCTCCGTCCGCTGCCGGGCCTGGTAGCCCAGCGCCTGAGGGACCTTCCGGGCCCGGTCCTGACGCAGCTTATCCGGAAACCGCTCGGTGTAGCTCTCCAGGATATCCCAAGCCTCCGTCACAAGGCCCGCGCCGTCCCGGATCAGGCGGTTGCAGCCCACGCTGGCGGGCGCGTCGATGGGGCCGGGGACGGCGAACACGTCGCGTCCCTGCTCGAGCGCCGTATTGGCGGTGATGAGCGCGCCGCTGCGCTCTGGCGCCTCCACCACCAGCGTGGCGGCGGACAAGCCGGAGAGGATGCGGTTTCTGGCGGGAAAATGGGACTTGGCGGGTTCCGCCCCGGGCGGGTATTCGGACAGCAGCACGCCCACGGCGGCCACGTCCTCGTAGAGAAAACGGCTCTCATAGGGGTAGCGGACGTCCAGTCCGTTGCCCACCACGGCCACGGTGACGCCGCCCGCCCGGAGCGCGCCCCGGGTGGCCGCCGCGTCGATGCCCTTCGCCAGACCGCTGACCACCACGGCGCCGCCGCGGGTCAGGCCATAGCCCAGCTTTTCCGCGCAGGTGATGCCATAGGGCGTGCAGTCCCGGGTGCCCACCACGGCCACCGTCAGCTCCTCGTCAAAGGCGGGCAGGCGGCCCTTCATATACAGCAGGCTTGGCGGGTCGTAGATATTCTTCAGCCGGGCGGGGTACCCGGCGTCCTGAAGGGTCAGGATGTGGATGTTCAGCCGCTGGCAGTCCGCCAGGATCTTGTCCGCGGCGGAAAGGCTGTGGTCCTCCAGCAGGGCGGCCTGCTCCCGGGTGATGCCCTCTGTCAGCAGGATTTCCCCGGCATCGGCGTAAAATACGTCCTCCGGGGTGTCAAAATGGCGCAGCAGCGCCAGCCGGGTCTGGTTCGTGAGACCCCGCAGCTCCGTCAGCCACAGCCAGTATTTCAGCGCGGACATGGCGCCGCCTCCCTTCTTCCTTCAGTCGTTCCGCGCCGCCTCCCACAGCAGCACGGCGGCGGCGATGGCCGCGTTCAGGGACTCGCAGTGCTCCCGCATGGGGATCAGCACGGTTTTGTCGCACACCGCCAGCAGCTCCCGGGAGAGGCCCCGCCCCTCGCTGCCGATGGCGACGGCGCAGCGGCTGTAGTCCACGGTCCGGGCGTCGGCGGTGTCGGAGCGGAGGGCCGCGCCATACAGCGGCAGGCCGCTGGCCTTCAACAGCGCCGTCAGCTCCTCCACGCCGCAGGACCAGACCGGGCAGCGGAACACCGCGCCCATGGTGGCCCGGACGGTCTTGGGATTGTACAGATCGGCGCAGGCGTTGACCAGGAACAGTCCGTCGGCCCGGAAAGCGTCGGCGGTGCGGAGGATGGTGCCCACATTGCCCGGGTCCTGGACGCCGTCCAAAACAACGTAGCGCCCGCCCTCCAGACGCTTTGGCAGGGGGCGGTCCGGCATGGCGCAGACGGACAGGACGCCCTGGGGCGTCTGGGCCGGGGAGACGGACTTCATCACATCGGCGGGCACCCGCACGGCGCGCACCAGGCGGACGCCCGCCGGAATGGGCGGCAGGGCGGCGTTTTCCGTGCAGACCACTGTGCGGAGGCCCCCTTCCCGCAGAAGGGCCTCCTCCAGCAGTTTGGGGCTGTCGCAGAGGAATTCACCGCAGGTCCGGCGATAGGAAACGGAGGTCGCCAGCTTGCGGAGATGGGTACACAGCGGGTTGGTCCGGCTGGTAATGGTCTCCATGGCTGGCGCCTCCTTTCGGTTTTGATATGAATGTTCCGGCGGGAATGGGAAAGCTCCCGCCCCGGGGGCTCCGCTTCAACCCAGCGGCTTCATGGCGGGGATTAAAAAACCGAAATCGTATATTCTTCCAAAGGCTTCTAAACTCTCATTATTCCGCAGCATATGAGCGCTTTTCCTTTTATATCGTTTCATAAGCTTTGACCGCGTCCTCGTCAAACGGTGTAAAATTGGTGTAAAATCAGCAGGCTCTAATTTTGCATTCTAGATTGGAAAAACTCGCCATTTTCCTCTCTTGGGTCACTTCATTATATATGTCCATCGTGGGCGTGATATCAGCATGGCCCACGCTCTCCTGAATGGCCTTGAGAACTCGCTCATTCTCACAACAGCGCGTACAGAAAGTATGCCGCATGTTGTGAGCACTGAAGCGCGGCAGCAACAAAGGCTTTCGTTTCTCCTTTTGGGCCCGCTCCGTTTCTTCCTTGTTGTAGTCTCCAATGCCAGCTTTTGTCTTGGGCGCAGTCACCGGAAAAGCGGCCTTGCCTGTATCTTCCTGTTTACGGCAAATCAGGTTGTGATTGATGGAAATAATGCCTTTTGTAAAATCACAATCTTCCCATCGTAATCCCACCACTTCCCCGATTCGACACCCCGTTCCCAACAGCAAAGTAAAAATCGGGAGCCAATGCTTATAGGTCTTCGTGGAAGCGACATAATTAATAAAAGCAGATTGTTGCGCTTCTGTCAAGGCCCGTCTTTTCGGTTTTTCCCAGTCATGTTTCCTTTTAATCTCACTCAACACGCCATCTGTGGGATTAACGCGGATATACCCATCCCGAGCCGCAGCAGAAAAACAGGATGTAGTATGTGGTATGAATGATCTCCATGCTATTCGGCTCAAACTGTTTTTCGTGGATCAACGAGAGATCGAACTTTTTGATATTACTGTACTGGATGGACACGAGCTTTTTATCCCCAATTTTCTCTCTTTGAAGTTCTCCCTGTTTGAGAAGTCTACCTTGGCTGCCGCGTCTTTTTCAGACATCATCGGCTCCTTTTATGTAGTTATTATAGCACAGCGGCCCTCAAACTTTCAATATTAGTCTCGGCTTTCATAGCCAGCTCCGTATGGGCATTGTAAATGCACGCGGTTCAATAAGCCGCAAAACATCTAAAAATAGAACCAGCGGTGTAGGGCCTCGGCTGAGATTCCGCACCGCTGGTTCTATTTTTCCTGCCGACCGTATCCATAGCCCCCAAACATAGCTACCCTCAGTGAACAAAGATGTGCGGGAACATTCTTTGCTCATATCGTTTCCATATGTTCCACGCCGCTCTGTGGCCGCTTATGTGATCAAAACCTCTTCAGCCATGGCTCTTGTCACCATGGCTGAAAAGGTTTTCCGATTATATGCCGGGCGACTTTAGGGAACGCCGAGCCCACTTAGCGCCCCGTGCTCTGTAGTATGCCTGTCCCCCCATCTTCATTCTACCAGACTTTCAGCCGTTTGTTTGCCTTTCACCCCTTTTCATCCCATTTTGCGCCTCGCGCATTGCGTAGGTATAGCCATAACAAAGAAAAGCATATTCTCACAAGCTCACAAATCGCTGCACGTCCCGGTTGCTGCCTAAGATGAAGATCGTCTCGTCCCCACGGAAGCGGTGGGCGGGCCCGGGCAGAGGCTCCAGCCTGCCGTCGTACTTTGTCGCCAGAATATTGATGCGGTACTTCTGACGCACCGCCAGCTCCACGATGGTCTTTCCGATCCAGGCGGCGGGCACCGCCGTTTCAAAAATGGAGTGGTCGTCCGTCAGCTCGATGTAATCAAAAATGTGATCCGCGCTGTACCGCACCGCCGCCCAGGAGGCCATCTGCTTCTCCGGGTAGATCACATCATCCGCGCCGTTGCGCAGGAGGAATTTGGCGTGTACGTCGCGGCTGGCCCGGGCCAGCACAAAGGGCGCCCCATGCTCTTTCAAAAGCGCGGTGGTCTCCAGCGAGCTCTGGAAATCGTCGCCGATGGCCACGACGCACAGGTCAAAATTCCGGACGCCCAATGACTCGATAAACTGCTCGTTGGTGCTGTCCCCGATCTGGGCGTTTGTCACCAGGGGCAGGATCTCATTGACCCGCTGTTCGTTCCGGTCCACCGCCAGCACCTCATGGCGCAGCTCCCGCAGCTTTTCGGCCATGTGCCGTCCAAAGCGCCCCAAGCCAATCAAAAGAACCGATTTCATGATAACCTTCCTTTCCTATCCCACCGTCACCTGTTCCTGGGGAAATTGAGACGCGGGTGTCCCATTGCCGGCTACAACAGCGTAGATCAGCGTCAGCCCGCCGACACGTCCAAAGTACATGAGGAATATCAAAATCATTCTGGATGCCAGGGAAAAGCGGGCCGTCCCGCCCAGGGAGAGACCCACGGTGCCGATGGCGGAGGCCGCTTCAAAGAGCGCGTCCATCAGCGGCGCCCGGTCGATGGCGCAGATCAGAATGCCGCCCGCCAGAAAGAGCAGGACATACAGTATGAAGATGGCGCAGGCGTTTTGCAGGACGCCGTCCTGCACCCGCCGGCCAAAGCACTGGGCCTCCCGGCGCTTCCGAAAGACCGCGGCGGCGCTCAGGAGCAGGACCGCAAGGGTGGTGGTCTTGAAGCCTCCCGCCGTGGAGCCGGGCGAGCCGCCGGTCAGCATCAGAAGGATGGTCAGCAGTTGTCCCGGCTCCGACATTCGCGCCAGCTCCACCGTGTTGAAGCCCGCGGTCCTGGGCGTGACGGACTGGAACATGGCGGCCAGGACCTTCTCGCCCGAGGTCATCCCCGCCCACTGGGGCAGGCGGAACTCATAGAACAGGAAAAACAAAAAGCCCATCAGCAGCAGCGCGGCGGTGGCGGTCAGGATCAGCTTGCTCTGCAGACGGTATTCCCGAAAGCGAAAGCGGTGGGCAGCCATGTCCCGCCAGGTCAGGAAGCCCAGGCCGCCCACCACGATCAGCAGCATGATGGTGAGGTCGACGACGGGATCCCCGGTATAGCCGGTCAGCGAAGAGAAGGACTCCTTCCCGCCCATCAGATCAAAGCCGGCGTTGCAGAAGGCGGAGACGGCGTGGAACACCGCGTACCAGAGCCCCCTCCACAGACCAAACTCCGGGCAGAACCGAAGGGCCAGGACAGCAGCCCCCGCGCCCTCGATGGCAAAGGCCGTTTTCAGGATAAAACCGGTCATACGGACGATGCCGCCCATCTGGGGCGCGGCGATGGACTCCTGCATGACCCACCGTTGCTTCAGGCCGATCCGTTTCCCGGAGAACATAAAGATGGCCACCGCCATGGTGACGACCCCCATGCCGCCCACCTGGATCAAAAGCAGGATGACCAGCTGGCCGAACCCGGACCAGTAGCCGGCCGTGTCGTGGAGCACCAGACCGGTGACGCAGGTGGCGGAGGCGGCGGTGAACAGCGCGTCGGAAAAGGCCGCGCCGCCCCATTTCTGGGTGGAGAAGGGCAGCATCAGCAAGGCCGTCCCCAGCAGGATCAGCAGAAGAAATCCGCATAAGATCACACGGGCGGGGGATATCTGCCCGCTTTTCCACAAAGGAGTCGGCACAGGCCGTATTTTTCCCTTCAGCACGGCGAACACCTCCCCGGAGCGGATGGGCATTAGGATGGTATAAAGAGTATAGCATGATCGGTATGAGCGCGTGATTAGAGTTCCCGCCACCGTATTAAAATCGCATAAAGGCAGAGGATGCGATCCCGCATTCTCTGCCTTTGCTTATTTATCATCCACCGGGAACAGCAGCTTCAGGAAGACCTTTTCCGCCGGACCGCCCTGAATGAAGTCAAAGCGCCGCTCCCGCCCGGAACCGTCGATCAGCCTGTAGCTGCGCTCCCCGCGCTCCACATGGAAGCGCAGCTTTTCCAGAACCATGCGCATGGCCAGCTCCCACTCCAGCAGATAGCTGGCCTTTTCCGTGTAATAGATCTCCCACAGCCAGTCGAACTCCTTTGGCTGGACGCCGTCCTCCAGAAACGCTTTCCACAGCAGCAGCTTGTGCTCCGCTGTCAGCGTGTAAAGGAGCTGCCTCCAATCCGCCTCCGGCTCCCAGGAGAAGTAGGCGAAAAACGCGCCCTCCACAGGGACCAGCAGCCCGCCGGAGCGCAGGAACCGCTCGTGCTTTTTGGAAACCGCTCCGATCAGCGGCCCGTCAGGGGGCATTGCGGCGATCACATCTGTCAGATATGACCGCGGCTGCTCTCCCGGCACATTTAAGTGGACGCCCAGCCCATACATCCGCTCCACAGGTCTGCCGGAGGGGGAGCGGAGCTGGAGCAAGGCGGTCTTCCCGTCCTGGGGCTGTACCGTCATTTCCGCCGTCTCCCGTGCGTCCGTGGTCCCGATGAAGCGGATGGGCAGTTCTTGGCTCACCTGGGCGGCAAGGCGTCCCACGCTGTCGATGATGTCCCGGGGCAGATAGACCACATCCCGGTACAGCACGGTCACGCAGTTCCCTCCGGGCAGGCCCAGGAGCCGCGGCCGCTCCTCAAACAGGTCGTTGAGAATCCCCACGATCTCTAAAAAGGGGGTATATGGGGAGGGCTCCCCCGTCTCCGCCGGGATGGGGAAGCGCTCCTCCGCGACAAGCCGGCAGGAACCGAACATGTCAGCCCTCCTCCGTCAGGATGCCGTCCAGCGCCAGATTGACCTTCAGCACATGCACCCGGGGTTCTCCGAACACACCCAGCCAGCGGCCCGTGGTGTACCGGTCGATCACCGCCTGTACCTCCTCCTCGGACATGCCCCGGGCCCCGGCAATGCGGTGGAGCTGATAGGCCGCGGCCTCCGGGCTGATCTCGCCGTCCAGGCCGGAGCCGGACACTGTCACCAGGTCTACCGGGATGGGCGTTCCCTCCATGGCGGGGTCGGCCTCCAGCAGGGCGTTGATCCGCTCCTTGACCAGAGCGTCCTGCTCCTCGCCCGCGGGGGTTTTATTCGCGGCCCAGGCGTACATCACCGGGTTTCCCTCCTCGTCGGTAAAGGAGGTAACGTCCAGGTTCATGGGCCGCCCCCACAGGTGTTCCGGCTGGGTGAACTGCTGGGCCAGCAGCTCGGAGCCGTAGGTCCTGCCGTCGATCTCAATGACGCTGCCGTTGGCCTGATGGGGGAAGAGGGCCTGATTGATCCCGGTGCAGACCACCGTATAGAGAAAGCCGCACAGGACTGTCATCACAAGGGTCAGCCCCGCCGCGCGGAATATTGTTTGTTTCATTTTGAACGCCTCCTTACAAATATCGGGGAAGAAAGACTGCATAACGGATACCAATGACCGCGATCAGCAAAATGATCATGATCAGAACTCCTATTACATCACTTTTCGTGACGGGAAATTTTTTTGAACACCTCATACAAAAGTTCTCCTCCAAGTCAATCAAAACCAGCCCAGCAGCAATCCCAGAGGAATCGCCAGCAGCAGGGTGAACACGGAGACCGCCAGCAGCATCCCAGCCCCTGCCGCCACCAGGGAAAGCGCCGCCGTCACCACCGGGTGGGAGAAAAGTCCACGCTCCAGGATTCGTTCCAGCCGCCTCTCCCGCGGGCTGTGAGACGCGGTCGCGTCCCACAGCCCATCATGCCGCGTTGCTGTTTTACATGTCATAAAAATGTCTCTTTCTCACAGAGCCCCCAGCAGGGGAGCCACCACCAGGTCAATGAGCTTGATGGCGATAAAGGGGATGATGATGCCGCCCAGGCCGTAGACCAGCAGGTTGTGGCGCAGGAGCCTGCCCGCCGGGACCTCCCGGTACTTCACGCCCTTCAGGGCCAGGGGGATCAGCGCCACGATGATGAGGGCGTTGTAGATCAGGGCCGAGAGGATAGCGCTGGCGGGGCTTGCCAGCCCCATGATGTTCAGCGCGCGCAGGCCCGGATACAGGCCCATGAACAGCGCCGGGATGATGGCGAAGTACTTGGCGATGTCGTTGGCAATAGAGAAGGTGGTCAGGCTGCCCCGGGTCATTAAAAGCTGCTTGCCGATGCGGACGATCTCGATGAGCTTGGTGGGGCTGGAGTCCAGGTCCACCATGTTGCCCGCCTCCTTGGCCGCCTGGGTGCCGGAGTTCATGGCCACGGCCACGTCGGCCTGGGCCAGGGCGGGGGCGTCGTTGGTGCCGTCGCCGGTCATGGCCACCAGATGGCCCTCGGCCTGGAACTTGCGGATCATCTGGAGCTTGGCCTCCGGGGTGGCCTCGGCCAGGAAGTCGTCCACACCAGCCTCGGCGGCAATGGCGGCGGCGGTCACCGGGTTGTCGCCGGTGATCATGATGGTCCGGATGCCCATCTTCCGCAGGTCGGCGAACTTCTCCTTCACGCCGTCCTTGATGATGTCCTTCAGGTGGATGACGCCCAGGACACGGCGGTCCCTGGCAACCACCAGTGGCGTGCCGCCCTGGCGGGCCACATCGTCCACCAGCTTTTCGCATTGCGCGGTGTAGACGCCGTTTCCGCCCTCCACCCAGGCGCGGATGGCGTCGGCAGCGCCCTTGCGTATCTGGCCGCCTTTGTAGTCCACGCCGCTCATGCGGGTCTGGGCGGTGAAGGGGACGAAGGTCATGTCCCTGCCGCCCAGCTCCCGGCCCCGGATGTCAAACTTCTCTTTGGCCAGCACCACGATGGAGCGGCCCTCGGGGGTCTCGTCCGCCAGGGAGGAGAGCTGGGCCGCGTCGGCCAGCTCCTCCTCGGTGACGCCGTCCACGGGGAGGAAGGCCGCGGCCTGGCGGTTGCCCAGGGTGATGGTGCCGGTCTTGTCCAGCAGCAGGACATCAGTGTCCCCGGCGGCCTCGATGGCCCGGCCGCTCATGGCCAGCACATTGGCCTGGTTCAGCCGGCTCATGCCGGCGATACCGATGGCGGAGAGCAGCGCGCCGATGGTGGTGGGGGCCAGGCAGATCAGCAGGGCCACCAGGGAGACCACCGAGGTGGGATTTTCCATCCCCGCCTGCCCGGCGGAGAACACGGAGTAGGCGTACAGCGACGCCGTGACCAGCACAAAGATGATGGACAGGGCCACCAGCAGGATCTGAAGGGCGATCTCGTTAGGGGTCTTTTTCCGGTTGGCCCCCTCCACCATGGCGATCATCTTGTCCAGGAAGGAGCTGCCCGGCTCCTGGGTCACCCGGACCACCAGCCAGTCGGACAGGACCGTGGTGCCGCCGGTGACGGCGGAGCGGTCGCCGCCCGCCTCCCGGATGACGGGGGCGGACTCGCCGGTGATGGCGGACTCATCCACCGAGGCGGCGCCCTCGATCACCTCGCCGTCGGCGGGGACCTGCTCCCCGGCGCGGACGATATAGATGTCGTCCCGTTTCAGCGCCGCGCCGGAGATGTCGGTAAATTGCTCCTTGTGGGTGGGATCGTCCAGCTTGTGGGCGGTCACGTCCCGGCGGGAGGCCCGCAGGGTGTCCGCCTGGGCCTTGCCCCGGCCCTCGGCGATGGCCTCCGCGAAGTTGGAGAAGAGGCAGGTCAGCCACAAGATCACCGCCACCGCCAGGATGAAGCCGCTGGAGACGATGCCGTCGGAGATCCCCGCCACAGAGAGCGCAAACAGCGCCGTGGTCAGAATCGCGGAGAGATAGACCAGGAACATGACCGGGTTTTTCACCTGGTCTCTGGGGCTGAGCTTTTGGAAAGCATCCTTTACCGCCCGGCCCATGATCGCCTGATCGGCGAGAGAAGAGTTGTTTTTTGCCATGTTCAACACCTACCTTAACCTAATCCGAGCATTTGGGTAAACTCCGCGATGGGCCCCAGGGCCAGCGCGGGGAGAAAGCTCAGCGCGCCGATGATCAGCACGATGAGAATCAGCAGGAACACGAACATCCCGTTGGAGGTGGACAATGTCCCCGCGCTCTCCGCCACTTTTTTCTTAGCGGCCATGCTACCGGCGATGACGATGGCGGCGGTCATGGGGATGAACCGGACGAAGAGCATAACCAGCCCAATGCTGGTGTTGAGGAAGGGGGTGTTGGCGTTGAAGCCCGCGAAAGCGGAGCCGTTGTTGCCGCCGGCGGAGGAATAGGCGTACAGCACCTCGCTCAGGCCGTGGGCGCCGGGGTTGTTCAGCGAGTCCACCGTGGAGGGCAGCAGCGTCGCGATGCCGGAGCCGATCAGGATGGCTATGGGAGTGGCCAGACACAGCAGCACCGCCATGCGCATCTCCCGGGACTCGATCTTCTTGCCCAAATACTCCGGCGTCCGGCCCACCATCAGCCCGGCGATGAACACCGTCAGGATGACGAAGCCGATCATGCCGTACAGTCCGCAGCCAACACCGCCGAAGACCACCTCGCCCAGCATCATCAGCAGCATGGGGATCATGCCGCCGATGGGGGTGTAGGAGTCGTGCATGGAGTTCACCGATCCGTTGGAGGCGCAGGTGGTCCACACCGCCCAGGTGGAGGAGGTCGCGGTCCCGAAGCGTGTCTCCTTGCCCTCCATGTTGCCCAGGGCCGTGTCCACGACGCCGTTTTGCTCCAGCACCGGCGTGGCGTTCTGCTCCATAACGGCGACGATGCCCATGGCGGCCGCCATCATCAGGAACATGGCCAGGAAGATGGCGATACCCTGGCGCATCCCCTTTGTCATGCCGCCCATCTTTTTGAGGCTCCGGCCGAAGGAGAAGCACAGGCCCACGGGGATCACCAGCAGGAACACCATCTCGATCAGGTTGGTCAGCAGGTTGGGATTCTCAAAGGGATGGGCGGAGTTGTTGCCCTCCACGCCGCCGCCGTTGGTGCCCAGCTGCTTGGTGGATACCTGGCTGGCCTGGGGATAGAGGGGCAACACCTGCCGGGTGATGATCGAGGCGTCCTCCGCCACTTCTCCGTCCAGGGTGACGGTTTTCGTTTCCTGGTCGATATCCGCCCCAGCGAGCACATTGCCCTCCGCGTCGGCGGCGATGGGCTCCACCAGATCCACATAGGTATTGCCGCCCAGGCTCTGAGGCACGCCCTGGCTGGTGAGCACGACAGTGGAGATCAGGCAGATGGGCAGCAGGATGTACAGCGTGCAGCGGGTCAGGTCCTGCCAGAAGTTCCCGATGCCCTTTGCCTTCACCCGCACAAGGCCCCGGATCAGGGCGTAGAGCACCGCGACGCCGCTGGCGGCGGAGACGAAGTTCTGCACCGTCAGGCCCATGGCCTGGGAGAAGTTAGACAGCGTCACCTCGCCGGAGTAGGCCTGCCAGTTGGTGTTGGTGACAAAGCTGACGGCGGTGTTGAAGGCCAGGTGCCAGCTCAGGCCGCCCAAGCCCTGGGGGTTCCAGGGGAGGAACCCCTGAAACAGCAGAATAAGGAACAGCAGGAAAAACCCGAACAGGTTGAACAGGAGCGCGCTGGCCAGATACTTTTTCCAGCCCATGTCCTCCTCCGGGTCGATGCGCAGGAGCTTGTAGATCCCGCGCTCCGCCGGGCCAAGGGCCCGGGAGAGCAGCGTTTTCTCGCCCCCCATGATCTTGCTCATATAGATGCCCAGCGGAATTGCCAGCCCCACCAGGATCACCACATACAGGGCATACTGCACAATGGAATTGGAACTCATGACACCTTTACTCCTCCTTCATCAGTACATAGGTCAGATAACCCAGTACGGCGACGGTGAGAACACCGATCGCGCCAATTACGATTTGCATAGCGAAACCTCCTTTGCGGTTTCACTCTACCACGGGAGTCCTAAATGTGCCCTTTGCGTTGGAGGCCCCGCATTAAAACCAGCTAAAGTCTCCGCCGGCGTTAATGCAATCTTAATCCCCTGCCATAAACGCAAATCTCATGCAAAGGCATGGGGATTTATAATGAAAGCGGAAGGATGGATTCCATTTGATTTTGGTGCTGCGGGGAGGGAGCTGTATGGAGACCCTGGTACTGATCGGCGGTTTTCTCTATATGGCCGCCGTGGGGTACTTTGCCATGGACCGGCTGGGCCGCTTTCTGGATGAGGGCGGCGTCTCCCCCTATTGGGACGAAGAGGAGGAGCGGCTGGCCAAAATGAAAAAACAGGAGCCTGTCGACGCGGACTTTTTGGAGATATTGGACGATTCGGCGCAGCCGGAGGATTGCAATACGCCCCGGTCCGGGATAAAATAAAGCGATGCCCTGAGAAAGGAGAGATTCCCCATGACAGAGGACGACCGTCCGGATTCCGGCCTGCTGCTGCAGAGCATCCGACACGCGGAGGAGAAACCGGGAGGCCGGCTGAAGTTTTTTTTCGGCTACGCCGCCGGCGTGGGCAAGACCTACGCCATGCTGGAGGCGGCCCACCGGGCCAAGGCGGCGGGCGTGGATGTGGTGGCGGGCTATATCGAGCCGCACACCCGGCCGGAGACCATGGCCCTGCTGGAAGGGCTGGAACAGCTGCCGGTGAAAGCCATCCCCTATAAAGGGATCGAGCTGCATGAGTTCGATCTGGACGCGGCCCTGGCCCGGAAGCCCCAGCTTCTCCTGGTGGACGAGCTGGCCCACACCAACGCCGGGGGCTGCCGCCATGTGAAGCGCTACCAGGACATTCAAGAGCTGCTTCGGGCGGGCATCAATGTCTATACTACCGTCAATGTCCAGCACTTGGAGAGCCTGAACGACAAGGTAGCCTCCATCACCGGCGTTTCAGTGGCCGAGCGCGTCCCGGACAGCGTGTTCGACTCCGCCGATCAGGTGGAGCTGGTGGACCTGGAGCCCGCGGACCTGCTGGAACGGCTGCGGGAGGGGAAGATCTACCGCCAGAGGCAGGCGGCCCAGGCCCTTGGGAATTTTTTCACCGAGAAGAATCTGGCCTCCCTCCGGGAGATCGCCCTGCGGCGGACGGCGGACCGGCTGGACGCCGCCCCCTGGTTCGAGGGGGAGGAAAAGCCCAAGGCAGGGGAACACATCCTGATCTGCCTGTCCGGCTCCCCCTCCAACGCCAAGGTCATCCGCACCGCCGCCCGGATGGCGAGGGCCTTCCACGGCGCGTTTACCGCCCTGTTTGTGGAGACCCCGGAATTTGCCGCCATGCCCGAGGCGGACCGCGCCCGCATCAGCGCCAACGCCCATCTCGCCGAGGAGCTGGGGGCGAGGATCACCACCACCTACGGCGACGACCCGGCGGTGCAGATCGCGGAGTACGCCCGCATCAGCGGCATCTCCAAGATCGTCCTGGGCCGCAGTCCCAGGCAGAAGGGCCCGCGCCGCTCGAAAAGCCTGGTGGACCGGCTCAACGAACTGGCCCCGGATCTGGATGTCTACATCATCCCGGATCAGCGGGCCAGGGTACAGAAGCGGCGCACGGGCGCCCGCCGCTTTGAGCGGGAACCCTTCTCCCCCGGCGATCTGCTGAAAATGCTGGGGGTGCTGGCCCTCTGCACGCTGGGAGGCTACTGCTTTTCCGCCCTGGGCATTTCGGACACCAACATCATCATGCTGTACCTGCTGGGCGTCCTGGTGTCGGCCATGGTCACCACGGGACGCGTCTACAGTCTGGCGGCGTCCGTGCTGTCGGTGGTCTTCTTCAACTTCTTCTTCACCGCGCCCCACTTCACCCTGCGCAGCGACCCCAGCTACATCGCCACCTTCGGCATCATGTTCCTGGTGGCCCTGCTCAGCAGCTCCCTGACCAAGCGGGTCAAGACCCAGGCGAAGATGAACGCGGACAAGGCCTACCGCACCGCCATCCTGCTGGAATCCAGCCACAAGCTGCAAAACGCGGAGGGGACGGAGGCCATTTTGAGCATCGCGGCCCAGCAGCTGGGCCACCTTCTGGAGCGGGATCTGGTGATCTATCCCGCCGACGGGCGGGGCGGCCTGCTGCCGGCCATGCGCTTCCCCTTTGCCGAGGAGCGGGACCTGTCGGCGCTGCTGACTCCCGCCGAGGAGGCGGTGGCGGAGTGGGTGCTGAAAAACAACAAGCACGCCGGCGCCACCACCAGCACCCTTCCCAGCGCCAAATGCCTGTACCTCTCCATCCGGGGCACCGGCGGCGCCCTGGCGGTGGTGGGCATCTCCGTGGAGGGCGGGCGCCGCATCCAGGCCTTTGAAAAAAATCTCATGGTGGCCCTGCTGGACGAGTGCGCTCTGGCGCTGGAGAAGGAGCGGACGCTGCTGGAAAAGCAGGAGGCCCAGGCCCAGGCGGATCAGGAGGCTTTGCGGGCCAATCTGCTGCGGGCCATCTCCCATGATCTGCGCACGCCGCTGACCAGCATCTCCGGCAACGCCAGCATTTTGATGGAGAGCGCCGATCAGCTGACCGCCGAGAAACGGCGGGGGCTGTTTACCGCCATTTACGACGACGCCATGTGGCTCATCAATCTGGTGGAAAACCTGCTGTCCATCACCAGGCTGGAGGACGGCCGCGTCCACATGAACATGGAGCCGGAGCTGCTGGAGGACATCTTCACCGAGGCCCTGTCCCACCTGGACCGGAACGCCGCCCGGCACCACATCGAGGTCCATCTGGCGGACGATATGCTGATGGCGGATATGGACGCCCGATTGATGGCGCAGGTCGTTATCAACATTGTGAACAACGCCGTCAAATACACGCCGGAGGGCTCCCGCATCATCCTGTCGGCCCGAAAGTCTCATCAAATGGTGGTCGTGGAGATCGCCGACGACGGCCCGGGCATCCCGGACCAGGCGAAGGAAAAGCTGTTCGATATGTTCTATACCAACGGCAAGGAGCGGGGCGACGGGCGGCGGGGCCTGGGGCTGGGCCTCTCTCTGTGTAAGTCCATCGTGACCGCTCACGGCGGCGCCATAGAGGCCGTTGACAACCATCCCCTGGGAACCGTTTTCCGGTTTACACTGAAAGCATCGGAGGCAGCACAGGATGAATAAGCCGCAGATTTTGTTTGTGGAGGACGATACCGCCGTGGGCAATCTCATCGCCACCACGCTGGAAACCCAGAACTACCAGTTTCACCGGGCCAAGAACGGGCGGCAGGCGGTGCTGGACGCCCTCTCCTACCGGCCGGACGTCATGCTCCTGGACCTGGGGCTGCCCGACCTGGACGGCATCGACATCATCAAAAAGGTCCGCTCCTGGAGCAATATGCCCATCATCGTGGTCTCCGCCCGGTCCGACGACCGGGACAAGGTGGCCGCCCTGGACGCCGGGGCGGACGACTATTTGACCAAGCCCTTCTCCGTGGACGAGCTGCTGGCCCGCCTGCGGGTGGCCCTGCGCCGGGTGCGCTATGACAGCCAGAAGACCAGCGGGGAGGCCGCCCACTATGAAAACGGCGGCCTGGTCATCGACTACGCCGCCGGCTGTGCCTATCTGGACGGGCAGGAGCTGCATCTGACCCCCATGGAGTACAAGCTGCTGTGCCTGCTGTCCAAAAACGCCGGCAAGGTGCTGACCCACAACTATATCATTGGCGAGGTCTGGGGGCTAACCTCCTCCAACGTGTCGGCGGAGCTTCCCTCCCTGCGGGTCTTCATGGCCACCCTGCGCAAAAAGCTGGAGGCCGACCCCGCCCATCCCCGGTATATCCAGACCCACATCGGCGTGGGGTACCGCATGATCCAGCACGGGAAGGGGCTGGATCAACCGGAAAACCCGCAATGAGGGACTGGAAGCGGTTTTAGATGTGAAAGACAAAACTCTACAATAGGTTTGTAGAACGAAAGGCAGGTGAACAATATCATTATCATCCGAACAACAGATCCCGATGGCAGTATTTTTCAGCGTGTAAAGGACACACTGGAGAATCATGTCAAGGATTCGCAAGCGCAAAGCGGCATATCTTGCCGCTGTCATATCGAGCGCCAGACGCGTTGAATCGCTCCTTACTTGCTGATTATATATGCTTGCTTCCCGGCTCTGGCAAGAGCTACATAAAAGGCGCAGAAATCATCAAGCAACGATTCTGCAAACGCGTGCGGGATAGCAAGCGGGGGCGGTTTTAGTGAAAAGGAATTTTCGGAATTTTTTATAGTAAGTTGTTTGCGGGGAATAAAGTTGCATAAAAAGTAAGGTCGAAACAGGTCTTTCCTACCGGGGCAGACAGTATTATACCGCCTGCCTTGTTGTTTCTGCCAAAGCCAGGAGCGGCAGGCGTCCACGTTTTTTGTCTCCCCCTTTTTCCGTTTCCAAGTAAAGGTTCTGAAATTCAGAAAGCCTGCCAAAAGTAATGGCGCAAATCCCATGTGTTGCATACACATAGGGATTCAGATTTTAGGAATTTTCCGTTTTGTAAACCGATTTCAGGCTTTTTGTGTTTTCATGTCCTATTCCATCGCAGATATAAAAATGGCTGAAAGCCTTGACATAACAAGGCTTTCAGCCATAAAACAACCCCATCTGATCCGTCAGTCTCATAAAAACGGTTCGGATCTGGCGGGGTCATTCAATTTAAAAATAGGAAGTGTCAGCAGAATTTCTGTCCCCCGGTCAGAGCTGCGGACGACTTTGACGCTGCCGCCGTGCTGCTCCGCGATCTCCCGGACCAGCGCCAGCCCAAGCCCCGCGCCGCCCATGGCGCGGCTCCTGGACTTGTCCACCCGGACAAATGGGGCAAAAATCTCCTCCCAGCACTCCCTGGGAATGCCGATGCCGGTATCCGTGATCCGCAAAAGAGCCATATTGTCGGCTTTCCGGATCGCCACCCGCACATTTCCGCCGGGACGGTTGTACTTGACGGCGTTTTCCACCAGGTTATAGACCGCCCGGTACAGCAGGGTGTCGCTGCCGGTCAGCTCCGCGTCGCCCGTTTCCTGGATCAGCGTCACCTCTTTTTCTTCCGCCACCTGGGCCAGGTCGCAGAACACCTCCTCCGTCAGGGCGGAGAGGGAGATGTGGTCACGGCGTTCTACCGTCTCAAGCCCGGTCATCTCCAGCAGGATCTCCACCACCCTGGACAAGCGCTCCGCCTGCTCAGACACGCTTTGGATCGTTTTGGCGTATTCTTCAGCCGTTGGGGCGGCTTTCTTTTGCAGCACATCCAGTTCTGTCCGGACGACAGCCAGCGGTGTGCGCAGCTCATGGGCGGCGCTGGCGGCAAACCGCCTCTGGATGGTGAAGGCACGGTCCAAACGGACCAGCATTTTGTTGAAGGACAAGGTCAGCTGGGCGATCTCATCCTTAACAGCCGGGACCTCCAGCGGCTCCGAGAGATTCTGCGCTTGAACGGTTTCCATTTGGGCGCAGAATTTTTTGATAGGCGCCAGCCCACGGCCCGTCAGAAGCCAGGTGAGAGCGCTGCTCAGCAGGATGACCGCCAGCGTGGTAAAAATACTTTGTACCCAGAAGCTGCTGATCGTCTGTTGGAGCCGCGCCTGCAGATCCGGGTAGAAAACGCCGATATCCAGCTGAAAGGTCTCCTGCTCGGCGGGCGATATCTCGACCACATAATCCTCGATTTTTTGGATGCTCATGACTGCGGAGCAGCCGATAAACAGGTTCAGCAGCAAACAGGCCGCCGTCATCAGAGCCGCGGTTATCAGGGTCAGACGCCATCTCAGAGGCAGTTTTTTCACGCCGGGCCACCTCCCATCAAATAGCCCTGGCCCACCTTATTCTGAATTGGGTCATAGCCCAGGGCGGCACGAAGCTTTTTCCGCAGGGACGAGATATGGACCCGGATAGAGTTGCTGAAGCAGTTCACACTGCTGTCCCACAACTGCTCCATCATCTCCTCCTGGCTGATGACCCTGCCCTGGTGCAGAAGAAAGTACTCCAACAGGGCGGCCTCCTTGCGCGTCAGGGCAATTGCCTGTCTTTTTGCACAGGCCACCCTGGCTCTTGTATCAAAGGATACCTCGCCGCACAGAAGGCATACATCCTCCTGCACGAATTTCCGCCGGGTCAGACTGCGGACGCGGGCCTCCAGCTCCTCAAAGTGAAAGGGCTTTGTCAGATAATCATTCGCTCCGGCGTCCAGACCATCCACCTTATCCCGCAGCTGCCCCCTGGCGGAGAGGATCAGGACCGGGGTTTCGGCGTCTTCCATCCGCAGGCGGCGCAGCACCTCCATTCCATCCAGGCCCGGAAGGCTCAGGTCCAGCAGGATCAGGGCGAACCGCTCCACACGGCACAGCTCCAGCGCCTCCTGCCCGTCGCAGCAGGTATCCACCTCATATCCGTCCAGCCGGAGGCCCTCCGCGATAGATTGGCACAGAGTCAGCTCATCTTCTACCACCAATAGGCGCATCGCCGATCACGCTCCTTTTTCATCAGTATATCACACAATCCGTAAATTTTTTATGAACAGCCTGTATTTTGCGGATGTCTTAACAAAGATTTTAACTCCGGTATGGTATGATAGCCCCACCAACAACAAAGGAGTGTTTTCCCATGACCAATCAGAAAAAACGTTTCGGCGCGGCCCTGCTGGCCGGCGCTCTGTCCATTTCCATGCTCACCGCCTGTTCCCCCAAGGAGCCGGCCCCCTCCACATCGGATGACACCGGGCAGAATCAGGTCAGCAGTGACCAGACCTCTTCCAACACCTACGATTTCCCCATTCTGGGCCTGACCGCCGTTGTGTCAGACAGTCTGGCGCAGCGGATGAGCGCTGATGCGCTCATGATCAATAACGCGGATGTCGCGGAGGACGGCGTAACCCTTCGGTACGGCGTCGTTGGCTGGTATCGGATGCCAAGCGAGATGGGAGAAGAAGGCGTCACTCTGGACAGTATGGAGTGCGCCGGCGTTCTGGGCGTCTATCAGCCGGAACTGGCGGATCAGCTGGATGACCTGACTGGCTGCGACGAGCATCAGGAAGTGGGCCGCAGCGCCGACGGGAACTATGTGTATTACCTCAGCACCAACTCCCAGGCGGAGAAAGCCCTGACCGAAGAGATCCGCAAGACCCGGGTGACCATCACGGAGATGGCGGACATTGACACCTCCGCCGACGCGCCGGAGTCCGGCTTCTCCGGAGCCTCTGTGGGCGAGTTCAGCACACAGGATGTATACGGCGCCGCGTATACCCAGGATGTTTTCAAGGACTATGACCTGACGCTGGTGAACATCTTTACCACCTGGTGCTCCCCCTGCGTGGCGGAGATGCCTGAACTGGAGGAGTTGTACCAGCAGATGAAGGGCCAGGGCGTGGGCGTCGTCGGCGTGGTGCTGGATGTGCTCAACGAGAAAGGCGAGGCCCCACAGGAGGATCTGGAGCGGGCGCAGGCCCTGGTAGAGCGCACCGGCGTCACCTATCCCATCCTGCTGCCGGACAGCACTTATTTCAATGGCCGGCTCACGGGCATTGAGGCGTTCCCCGAGACCTTCTTCGTGGACAAGGACGGCAACATCGTGGGCGAGACCTACAGCGGAAGCGGTGATCTGGCATACTGGACGTCCATTGTGGAGAAAGAGCTGGCCAATGTGAAGGAGGGAGCCTGATGCGCCGTCTGCTGGCCTCCCGCTGGACCGGCGTGGCCGCGGCGGTCCTGGGCCTGGCCATGATGGGGTACGGCGCCTATCGGGGAGAGGTGTCCACGGTCTTTACCAAAGCCATCAATATTTGTCTGGAGTGTATTGGAATTGGCTAAGAGGAAAACAAATGAATGGCCCCGTCACGGGGTCCAGGCCCTTTGGGCGCTGCTGACCAACAGCTATCTTATCGGCTTTGTTCAGGGGAAGATCTACAAGGGGGATCTGAAAAAGCTGTGCGTGCCGGGAATGAACTGTTATTCCTGCCCCGGCGCGGTGGGCTCCTGTCCCATCGGCTCCCTCCAGGCGGTCATTGGGAGCTGGAACTTCAAGTTTGCCTTCTATGTGGCCGGGTTCCTGGTCTTTGTGGGGGCGCTGGTAGGCCGGTTCGTCTGTGGCTGGCTGTGCCCTTTCGGGCTGATTCAGGATCTTCTGCACAAAATTCCATTCCCGAAGAAGATCAAAACATTCCGGGGAGACAAGCCGCTCCGCAAGCTGAAGTATGTGATCCTGGTGGTTTTCGTTATCCTGCTGCCCATGTTCCTGGTGGACGTCATGGGCCAGGGCGCGCCGTATTTCTGCAAGCTGATCTGCCCGGTGGGGACGCTGGAGGGCGGGATTCCCCTGGTGCTGATGAACAAATCCATGCACAGCGTTTTGGGCTGGCTGTACGCCTGGAAAAATGTCCTGCTCGTTGTCACCATCCTGCTGTCCATCATCATTTACCGGCCCTTCTGCAAGTACATCTGCCCCCTGGGTGCCATCTACTCGGTGTTTAACCCCATCTCTGTGTTCAGATACCGGGTGGATGAACACAAATGCGTTCACTGCGGGGCCTGCTCCAAGTCGTGCAAAATGGGGGTGGACCCGGTGCGGAACGCCAACCATCCGGAGTGCATCCGCTGCGGCCTGTGCAAGAAGGTGTGCCCCACGGGGGCGATCACCTCGGGGTGTATGCAAAAGAAACGCTCTGAAGCTCCGGAGTCCCCCACATCCTTATCTGAGTCAACCTAATATTTTTCTCTCCAAAGACGGCATTGGCGCGGACACTCCGCAGCGATGCCGTCTTTTTCAGCCGCGCTCTGGAACTTCATGATTTTTCAAGGATCGATCCGTCAAAACGGGAGAAGGGAACGGAGCCCATAAAAACAGCCTGTCGAAACCAAACGTTTTCCCATTCTGAAAGAGAAGGAACCGCTGGCGGCGGCGCTGAATCGTGGAGCGCGGTTTCCCCAACAGTATGCCGATTCCCGGTCACTCAGATCCAGGCAGCGGGTCAGGAGCGGAAAAGCTCCGCCATCGGCATCCACCTGCAGGAGGGCTTCTCCAAGGCGTTCGTCTAACCGATGCCGGTCTTTCGGGACAGTGAAAGTTCCGAGTCTTCACCTCCCTACCCGCGAAGGCGGTTGCTTGTCCCCTTTCACTTCTTTGCCCGGTTGGGAAAGCAAAATCCGCCCACAAAAAGCAGAAAAGAGGCGCATGTCCAATCGCTCATGGACATACGCCTCTTTTTGGCTTTTTTCTGCCACCGTCAGTTCATTCTGGTGGCAAGGGACATTTACCGCGGCCGTGTATAGCCGGGAGAAATATGAAAGGAAGCCCGCTTGGTACGACGTTATACTGGAGAGCGGCTCTCTGAACGGACCGGAGTTACAGAACGCTACATTGCCGCAATCGAAAATGAGGGGCAAATACCGCGTGTTACAGTGTTGAGCGCTCTCCTTCATGGCTTAGGGACAGGATTTTCTATCCAGATGCCGAGCAGAAGGATTCTGAACTTGACCAACTGGTTCGGTTGATCCAGCTTTGCAATGCGGAAGATCGCAAAGTGGTATTCGTCGTGGTGGACGCGCTTTTAGACAGAAAATCATAGCCCGTTGGAATTTTTCTCAAAGGACGCCCGCATACCAGAAGGGTCTAATCCCATTTTAACTTTTCTGATTTGCTGAATTACAATTGGCCTTAATATTCCCGCTGACTTTTGCGGATAAACGGATATGTTGCCGTAAGCCTTCTTGCAATTTCGTCAGCCGTTCAAGATCCGCATGAACTCCTCGCCGGTGATGGTTTCCTTTTCATAGAGGAATCTGGCAAGCTCGTCTAACTTTTCCCGGTTTTCTCTTAGAATAGCAACGGCCTTTTCATACTGCTTCTTCACCAGCTCCACCACCTGCTTGTCAATCCGCGCCTGGGTCTCTGCCGAGCAGGCCAGAGAGGTGTCACCACCCAAATATTGATTTGTCACGGTTTCCATGGCCACCATGCCGAAGTCGTCGCTCATGCCGTAGCGGGTGATCATGGCCCGGGCCAGCTTGGTGGCCTGCTCGATATCGTTGGAGGCCCCGGTGGTGATAGAGCCGAAGACGATCTCCTCGGCGGCGCGGCCGCCGGTGTAGGTGGCGATCTTGTTCTCGATCTCCTCCTTGCTCATGAGATAGTGGTTTCCTTCTTCCACCTGCATGGTGTAGCCCAGAGCGCCGGAGGTTCTGGGAACGATGGTGATCTTCTGCACCGGAGCGGAGTTGGTCTGCTTGGCAGCCACCAGGGCGTGGCCGATCTCATGGTAGGAGACAATGTGCTTCTCGTGATCGGTCATGATGGCGTTCTTCTTCTGGTAGCCGGCAATGACCACCTCGATGCTCTCCTCCAGATCAGCCTGGGTGGCATAACGCCGGCCATCCCGCACCGCCCGGAGGGCAGCCTCATTGACGATGTTGGCCAGCTCCGCGCCGGAAGCGCCGGAGGCCATCCGAGCCACCTTATTGAAGTCCACATTGTCCGCGACCTTGATCTTTTTCGCGTGTACTTTCAGAATGTCCTCCCTGCCCTTCAGGTCGGGCAGCTCCACCGGCACCCGGCGGTCGAACCGGCCGGGCCGGGTCAGGGCCGGATCCAGAGACTCCGGACGATTGGTGGCCGCCAGGATGATGACGCCGGTATTCCCCTCAAAGCCGTCCATCTCAGTCAATAGCTGGTTCAATGTCTGCTCCCGTTCATCGTTGCCGCCCATCTGGCCGTCACGCTTCTTGCCGATGGCGTCAATCTCGTCGATAAACACGATGCAGGGCGCTTTCTCCTTGGCCTGCTTGAACAGATCCCGTACCTTAGAGGCGCCCATGCCCACGAACATCTCCACAAATTCGGAGCCGGACATGGAGAAAAAGGGAACGTTGGCCTCGCCGGCCACCGCTTTGGCCAGCATGGTCTTGCCAGTGCCCGGAGGGCCTACCAGCAAAATGCCCTTGGGCATGGAGGCGCCGATCTCCTGATACTTTCCGGGATTGTGCAGGTACTCCACGATCTCGGCCAGATTCTCTTTCGCCTCATCCTCACCGGCCACATCGGAAAATTTGATGCCCTCGGAGGACTGTACATAGACCTTGGCGTTGGACTTGCCCATATTGAACATCATGGAATTGCCGCCGCCCATCTTCTGCATCATCTTCCGGGACATGAACTGACCGATGGCGACGAAGATGACCAGGGGTATGATCCACCCCAACAGCTGCACAAGCAGAGAGGCCTGCTCAATTTCCACACCGGAGGTGGACACATCGGCATCCAGTAACCGCTGGAGCAGATCGGAGTCGGGCACCATAGCTGTCTTATAGACGGCGCTTCCGTCCTTAGCGGTAAACAGGATGCGGTTGTCCTGCTCCTGGATCTCAGCCTGACCGACCTGCCCTTCCTCCACCATAGAGACAAAGGTGTTGTAATCTACCTCTTTAATCCGATACTGGGCCATCCAGGGCATGGCCAGGAAGTTGAACAACATGACCAGCAGCAGCACGATGCCGTAATAGTAAAGCAGCGGCCGCTTGGGGCTTTTTACTTCTTTCATAGTATTCTGTTTTCCTCCTATTGTAATTTTGTTCCGCAGTGGCTGCAGTACCGGCTGTCAGGATCGTTGTAAGAGAGGCAGCCCGGACACTGCACCAGCTTTTGCAGTTTGGTAATTTGCCTACGGGTTTCAATGATCTGATCCACCAGTTGATTGATTTCCTTGTCTTCTTTTTCCGCCAATTCCAGGAGGCTTTTCCCAACGTCGCGGTAATGCTCGTTTAATGCCGCCTCCATCTCGCGGAGAGACTGCTCAAGCCGCTGAACTTCCTCAAGATCAGGATCATTTTTGGCAATCAATCAGACTTCCCCCCTTCCGCTGAACAGCCGCGTCCAACAAGTTCCCTATAAAAACCGCCCAGGATACCGATATAGCCATCCTTCCAGGGCTTGTTCTTTCCGCAGTAGTGAATGATGACCGTGTTCGCTCTGACCCAGTCCAGATCCGCCTTTTCATTCTTGGGGTCGGCGTTGTAGAGTGCCAGAATACGGTCGCTGAGATTGTACCGCATGGTGTCGGCCAACTTAACATTTTCGCCGTACAGGGCGGTGATGATATCCTGATCCGGCAGGATGAAGGTATGCATCCGCGCATTGGCGTACCGCCGGATATCGTCTATCCGCAGTTTTTTCCGCAGCTCCGGCAGATTGAGCATCATGACGCCGGTGTTGATATAGGGAATGTCCTTTTTCACGCCCAACCTGGCCTGATTGAGTTTTGTGAGAAATTCCCGTGTATGGGTACAGGCGATGTACCACGCCCCTTCAAAATCCATCTCATACAGGGAAACCAGGGAATTGATGACGACTGTATCCACATCCAGATATAAAATCCGATCCAAATCTTCCGGCAGCAGCAATGGAGCGGCGAGTCGATAGTATATCTGCAGAGGATACCGTTTGGATTCCGGAAATCCTTCAAACAAGGCAGAGTCAACAGGAATAAAGTGACAGACAACCTGCGGGGCCACGCCCTGCCGGATACAATCCATCGTCTGCTCATCCAGATCCGAGTGAAGAATATACGCCGAATATGAGAAATCGCCCCCATTTTTTACGATGGAACTGACACAGTTCAAGAATAATTTCGTAAAACCTTTATCAATTGCAAACAGCAGGTTCACAACGAGTCCTCCAGCAACAGCCACATATTGTTTTCTATAGAATACCGATGATCCTTTCCAAAGACAATTCACAAATACCAGCCGTTTGTCCATTTCTGCACATTTCAGCAAAAGTGTTCATTGCGGAGCAAGCGCGGAATATTGCGTTTTTGGGTTGTCGAAATTAGAAAAATCCTGTAATATGGTGTGGAATAGAAAGCGAGGGACGCGTATGGGTATCGCAGACAATTCGGCAAAGGTGCAGCAGACAAAGCGCATCCTGGCCGAAAAGCTTATGGAGCTGTTGGAACGCAAAAGTTTTAAGAGAATCACCGTCAACGATATCTGCCAGAGCGCAATGGTCAGCCGCTCCACTTTTTACCTCCACTTTGATGATAAATATCAGCTGTTTCAGTACTGTATTGAACAGGAATTGCGTTGGCTGGAGACCGCAATTGTAGAAAAGGACATTAAAACCGTAATTTGTCTGACGCTTGATATGCTGCTGGAAAAGAAGGCGTTTTATTATAATACGCTGACCGCGGACCCCGATCAGGAGTTGGGGCAGATTTTCATGGACTGCTTTTGTCAATTCTTTGCCGCGCAGATTGAGACCCGAAGGAAAACAGGGCGGGAAATACCGGGCCCGGTGCTCATTGTGAGCGCTTTCTATGCGGGGGGCATCACAGCGGCAAATATCCAGTGGATCAAAAGTAAGTTCTCCATTTCAAAAGAAGATGTGGCGGACTGTCAGCAAAGGCTGCTGTCTGGCCTGCTGGATTGACTGAAACGCCGGATCAGGAAGGTATTTGTGAGGTAATGGTCATGTGAGAGAATGAAGCCAAGACCTTCTTGCGGGGTGTCTACATAGCGCTTCAGGAGAAAGGCCACAATCCCATTGTCCAAATCGTTGGATATATTTTGACTGAAGATCCCACCTACATTACCAACCACAACGGCGCGCGTCAGATGATCCTGAAGATTGCCAGAGACGGATTGCTGCTTGATCTCGCAGCGTCCTATTTCTCTTCCGGAAATCAATAAAGATTTCACTTTAGAGGAATTGCAGGAAGTCAAAAAAGCGTTATAGGGATTGCATCCCAACGGAAGCCGTAGTATCATAAAGAGGGCAAAGAAGTCCAGTCGGATTTCTTTGCCCTCTTTTTTGCGGGAGGCTATAGACATGAAAAAACCGTTGATTGGCGTGGTTCCGCTGGTAGATGCGGGAAGGAAAAGTTACTGGATGCTTCCGGGATATATGAAGGGGCTCGAAGAGGCGGGCGGGATTCCGGTCATGCTGCCGCTGACCTCCGACCAGGAAACATTAGCGCAGCTGACCGACATGTTGGATGGCATTTTGTTCACCGGCGGGCAGGATGTTTCTCCGTCGATTTATCTTGCGCCGCGGTCGGAGCGGTGCGGCGAACGCTGTTTGGAGCGGGATGAAATGGAGTTAGGGCTGCTTCGCCTTGCCTTGAAACAGGACAAGCCGGTACTGGGAATCTGCCGTGGGATTCAATTGATCAATGCAGCCCTGGGCGGAGACTTATATCAGGATCTTCCAACAGAGCACCCGTCTGAAATAGAGCATCATCAGGCCCCACCCTACGACTGCCCGATCCATACCGTTACCCTGGTATCTGATACCCCGCTCCAGAAGCTTTTAAATAAAGACATTTTATCTGTCAACAGCTATCATCACCAGGCTGTTAAAACGCTGGCGCCGGTGCTGTGCCCAATGGCTTTCGCCAAAGACGGCATTGTAGAGGCGGCTTGGCTTCCAACCGCCCGCTTTGTCTGGGCAGTACAGTGGCATCCGGAATTCCTTTACCGGGTTGACCCGGACAGTATGAAACTGTTCTCGTTCTTTGTGAATCAAGGTTAATGGGACATGTTTCCGGGGATGGATGAAACATATTAAAAAGATAACAAAGAGCGGGAACGCGGCCTCGGATTACCAAGAAGCCGCGCTCCCGCTTGTTTGCCATAAAACAACCATAAATTTGGTGAGAGAGCAGTTATCATTTCATCTCTATGGGTGTTAGGCACGAAAACAACAAGATGCGGCCCTTCACTTAAAATCAGTGAAAGAGAGAAATCGCGCAGTAAATAAGCAGAAGGGCCATAACGGAGTTGACCACCTTCGTATGCCGTGAGAAAAATTTGCAGAACGCAGACCCGAACAGCGCCCACACAAAAGTTCCCGACGCGCCGATCACGGTCAAAACAAGCGTAAACACAATCAGGGCCGGAACAGACTGATAGACCGGCAGAACATAGAGGCTCATAGCGGTGATGGCATAGATATAGATTTTAGGATTCATAAACTGCAGGACCATACCGGAAACAAAGCTGGCCTCATTTCCGCTCTCCGTATTTAAGTCCGTCGGGCTTTTCCAAACCTTCCACGCGAGATAAAGCATGTAGGCCGCCCCCAAAAGCTGCATGGCCAGCTTTACTTTCGGCAGGAAGGTATAGAGTGTGGAGCTGAAGATCGTACAGACCGTCATGACCACGAGAAAGCCAAGGGCGATCCCCCAGTTGAACCGCACACTGCGGCGAAACCCAAGCCGGGCCGCGTTGCTCATGGACAGCAGGTTATTTGCCCCAGGCGTATAAGCTGTCACAAAACAATATATGAGAAAATCATACAGCGCAAACAAAGTGATATCCCCTTTCCCTTTACAACTCAAGAGCGTGGTAGTATAATAGCACAAATAAATTATTATATCGTTCCTTTGTGCGATATAATAATACGACACGTTCGATATATTGTCAATGGGGAGGACGAATTTTTTGGACAATGTAAATTTGACGGTTTCAAAAAACATCCGGCGGCTGCGGGAGGAGCGCAAACTGAGCATGGATGAGCTGGCAAAGCTGAGCGGGGTCAGCAAAAGCATGTTGGCTCAGATCGAGCGCGGCGACGGCAACCCGACCCTTTCGACGCTGTGGAAAATCTCCAACGGTATGAAGGTACCTTTTGACGCCCTGACGGTTCGCCCCAAGACCCCCTATGAAATCGTGAAACTCTCCGAGGTACAGCCCTTGCTGGAGGATGGGGGAAAAGTAAAAAACTATTCCCTTTTTCCCGATGATGAAAACCGCCGGTTTGCGGTCTATTATTTGGAATTGGAGCAGGGCAGTTACTGGCAGTCTGAGCCGCATTTAAAGGGGACTGTCGAGTTCATCACCATATTCGTCGGATGTATTGAGATACAGGCAGGCGGTAAGCAATTTGTGATCGGCGCGGGGGAAAGCATACGGTTTAAGGCTGATACAACTCATTCCTACAAAAATATTGGCAGCGACGCGGCGATCCTTCATATGATCCTGTTGAACCCATAACCTTCCTTGCGGTTTTGCGCCATTCTCGTGAGAATTGGCAAACCGGGTGGAAACGGAGATATCCGCCGTTCCTACTCCGGCATGTCCGAAATTTATGATTTAAATGCTGCCGCATATATGTGCGGTCAGCTCTGGAGCTAATTTTATGGAAAGAACATCTGAATTGGTGATAGGTCTCCCCCGCGCGCTTTTGTACCATCGGTACGCCAAGCTGTGGCATGGATTCTTTTCCGGCCTGGGCATTCGCACGGTGGACAGCGGCCCCACCAGCCGCAAGGTTCTGGAAGACGGCTCTTCTCTGGCGGTGGACGAGGCTTGCCTGTCCCTCAAGGTATTCCTCGGCCATGTCAGCGAGCTGGTGGGCAGCTGCGATTACATCCTGGTTCCCCGGATCAGCAACTTTGGCCGCCACCGCAATATGTGCGTCCGCTTTGAAGCGCTGTATGACCTGACGCGGAATGTGTTCCGGGACTCCGGGCAAAAGTTCCTGGCCTACAATATCGACGCCCTGGAGGGGCAGGAAGAAGAAGCCGCGTTTCTGGAGCTCGGCTGTGAACTGGGATATTCTAAAAAAGAGTCCAAAAAGGCATATGCCTCGGCCAAAAAAGAGGAGCAGGAGCTGTGGAAAGCGGCGGTGCGGAAAAATGACGCGCTGTACCGGACTGACGGTCTGAAAATTTTAATCGCGGCCCACAGCTATGTTATAAAAGATTCCTACATTGGAAAGCCCGTGACGGACGGCTTGAAAAAGCTGGGCGTCACACCCATCCGCGCCGATGTGGTGAACCGGGAGGCCGCCATCAAGCGGAGCACGGAGCTCTCGCCCACCTGCAAATGGGAACTGAACCGGGAGATCATAGGCAGCATCGCGGCGCACGCGGATGAGGTGGACGGCATCATCCTCCTGAGCGCCTTTCCCTGCGGGCCGGACGCCATGGTCAATGACCTGCTGGCCCGCAAAATCAAGGGGGTTCCCCTGTTGAACCTGGTGCTGGACAGCCAGACCGGCACCGCGGGCATTGAGACCAGGCTGGAGAGCTTTGTGGATATCATCCGGCTGAAGAAAGGTATGCTGACATGATCAACACGAGAAAGATCGCCTTTCCGCGCTATGCGGAGTATAACTGCGCCATGAAATATCTGGCGGAGCAGGGATTGAACGTCTCCTATATCCTCCAGCCCGCACTGACGCGCCGGACGGAGGAGTTGGGGGCAAAGTACAGCCCGGATTTCGTCTGCACACCGTTCAAGACCTGCCTGGGCAGTATGATCGAGGCGCTGGAGGCTGGCGCGGACACCCTGATCATGAGCCATGGCCTCTGCCGCCTGGGCTATTATGGGGAGCTGCAGGAGCAGATCCTGCGCGATCTGGGCTATGACTTTGATTTTATCAATCTGGCGGAGTACAGCGGCAGCAAAAAGGGGTGGATCAAAGCGCTCAAGCGAGTAGCGCCCAAAGCAAATCCGGCAAAGCTGGCGGTGACCTTCAGCGAAACGGTAAAGATGGTGGAGCATCTGGACGAAGTGACCGCGGAGTATTATGAGAACTGCGGTTTTGACGAGACACCCGGCGCGCATAAGCGGGCCTATCGGAAATTTCTCTCCGCCCTCTATACCGCAGGGTCCAGAGGGGATGTGGAGACAGCCTACCGGCAGGTAAAGGCGGAGTTTCAGCAGATCCCTTCCACGAAACCCCGGCGGCCGCTGCGTGTTGGGATCGTCGGCGAGTTCTACACCGCCATGGACGCCTTTTCCAACCTGGAGGTCGAGCAAAAACTGGCGGATATGGGCGTCGAGGTGCACCGTTGGATGAATGTCACCCACCAATTCTTCCAGCACAATGCGTTCAAGAACCTCCAGGTAAAGGTAAAAGACCTCTGTACCTATGAGATGGGGCCGACCTCCACCGCCAACATCTGGTACGCCCGGGAGTGCGCCGAACGTGGCTTCGACGGACTGATCCACATCAAATCCGCCAACTGCACGCCGGAGATCGACATCATGCCGGTTTTACAGCGGATCAGCGCGGAGTATAAGCTTCCCACCCTCTACCTGACCTATGATTCCCAGACCAGCGATGTGGGACTGATGACCCGGTTAGAGGCGTTCTATGACATGATTCAACGGAAAAGGAGAACAGTATCGTGAAACAGGCATACCTTGGCGTAGATGTCGGCTCCATCTCCACAAAGGGCGTTATCCTGGACGACGCCAATGAAATTCTGAGCAGCGCCTATATCTGGACGGAGGGCGATCCCATCGGGGCGGTCAAAAAGCTGGTTCGGCTCCTGGAGGAGAAGTTTGACCGCGAGGCCTATCAAATTGTCGCCACCGGCACCACCGGCAGCGCGCGGAAGTTGGTGGGGGCCATTCTGGGCGCCACCATGGTAAAAAACGAGATCACCGCCCACGCGGTGGGGACGACCACCTTTCATCCGGAGGTCCGCACCATCCTGGAGATCGGCGGGCAGGACTCCAAAATCATTCTGGTGGAAAACGGCGTGGCGGTGGATTACGCCATGAATACCCTCTGTGCCGCCGGCACCGGGGCGTTCCTCTCCAGCCAGGCCAAACGGCTGGGCATGGAGGTGGAGGAGATCGGGGCCTGCGCCCTGCGCTCACAGCACCCCACGCAAATCGCGGCCCGGTGCACCGTGTTCGCGGAATCCGACCTGGTACATAAGATCCAGATGGGGCATCCCAGGGAGGACATCATCGCCGGGGTCTGCAACGCGGTGGTGGCCAACTATCTGAACAATGTGGGCAAGGGCAAGAAGATCGTCTCCCCGGTGGTGTTTCAGGGCGGCGTCAGCAAAAATGAAGGCGTGGTGGCCGCTTTTGAGCGGGCGCTGGGCTGCAAGGTGACCGTGGATGAAAACGGCCATCTGATGGGCGCCATCGGCGCCGCCATCCTTGCCCGGAGCGGCAAGCAGCGGAAGACCTTTGACTTCTCCATTGAAAACATGGAGTTCCACACCCGGGAGGCGGAGTGCGGACGCTGCCCCAACAACTGCGAAATCATCTGCGTCTATCAGGGCGACACCTTGATCGATGCCTGGGGCAACCGCTGTGAGCGCGGCGCGGTGATCCCTTCATAACAGACGAAGGACGCATCAACCGCGAGAAGTTCCCATTATGAAAAGCTCCACAAGCCTCTCCCTGCCGATGGAGCACCGGGCGATGTCGCCCATGGTGTAGAGGCCGTTGGCCTCCAGCTTCCGGGCATAGCCCGGACCCACCCGCCAGAAGTCCGTCAGGGGGCGGTGGTCCCACAGCAGGCGGCGATAGGTCATCTCGTCCAGCTTGGCGATCCGCACACCGTCTTTATCTGGATGGATGTGCTTGGATACGATATCCATGGCGATCTTGGCGAGATATCGGTTGGTGCCCATGCCCGCCGTGGCGGTGATGCCGGTGGTCTCCAGCACATCCAGAAGTATCTTTTTCGCCAGTTCCCGAGCGGTCAGATGATAGGTGTCCAAGTAGTCGGTGACGTCCATAAACACCTCGTCGATGCTGTACGAAAAGATGTCTTCCGGCGCGATATATTTTAGGTAGACGCTGTAGATCC
>OIYT01000480.1_pt1 | contig 39104 bp, 47 predicted proteins | sample 1588201 | NCBI WGS metagenome assembly OIYT01 (sample SAMN03283260) | human gut metagenome | biome: human-associated habitat; material: feces | host: Homo sapiens | place: USA | collected 2013
CGCTACATGCTCCGCTCCGCCTCCAACTACCGCTCCACATGGCTCGGCAGAAACTGCCGCGGCTAATGCAATCCTACCCATGATTTCATAACGTATTATATTGATTATGTGGAAATTTTGTTATATCTTTGTAATCTAAATATATAATTATGGCACGACCGATTAAGGAAACACCGGTTCTCTGCGGTGAAGATGCACGTCGATTTGTAGAATTGATGAATACTCCACGCCCTGAAACCCCGGAACGCAAGGAGCAGATAAATGCTGCCTATGAAACAGTAATGAAAATGCTCGCTCGCAATAAGGAACATGACTTTTGATGAATTTTACTCCGGCTATGGCATACGAAAGCTTGCATTAGACGAGCATATCGCCATGTTTTCCTGCGGAGATGATGATTTGGATGATTTTATTCTCAATGATGCGCCATTGTACCGTGAGGCTTTATTGGCTGTAACTTATATTATCGAAAGGAATTTAGATAAGGAGGTTGTCGGTTATTTCAGCTTGGCAAATGATAGAATTGCCATAAAGGATTTTCCTTCAAATAATGAGTTTAATAAATTTAGGAGGCATAGGTTTGTCAATGAGAAGAGGCTTACAAACTATCCCTCAGTAAAACTGTGCCGTTTTGCATTGAATAATGTTGTCAAGGGACAACGTATCGGATCTATTTTGCTTGATTTTCTGAAAAGATATTTTGTGTCTGATAATAAGACCGGATGCCGTTTTATCACAGTTGATGCTTATAGGACTGCTGAACCCTTTTATCAGAAAAACGGATTCCTGTATCTGAGCAGTGCCGATGAGGAGAAACCGACTCGGTTGATGTTTTATGACCTTATCAATATCGAAAACTAAGATACTTTTGGGCATTTTTCATGATGCAAAAAAAATCGCTAAATGACGCGCGGAGGCGATTTAGCGATTTGCGTTGTCTTACCAGGATTCGAACCTGGACAGGCAGAACCAAAAACTGCAGTGCTACCATTACACCATAAGACAATCCTTGTCACTCAGAGCTTACGCTCTAAAGTTGTGCAAAGGTAAGCAGTTTTTTTGAAGTTTGCAAGCCATAGGGGCAATTTTAAGTGTTTAAGTAAAAATGGCTGTCAACGCAAAGACGGTAAAATCAATATTTTGGTTATATTTGTAGAATATACAAAACGAAAATAATGGCAAACAAACATATAGTGCGGCTGCACTGGAAGCTTTTCTTCCCGATTGTGGGGCTGTTGTGGCTTATTATCGGCATAACCATCACTTATTTCGTGATGCATGAGAGGCAACGGTTGAAGTATAACCTTGAAAACCGCCTCGTGAATGTCAATAACACGATTATTGATGCTTACGACCGTGGGGTAGACCTCCAGAGCACTGTCGATTTTATAATGCTCTTTACTGTAAACACTGCGCTTGACCCGTTGCGAATCACTGTGTATGATGACGCCGGCAACATGGTCGCGGATAATCCGGCTGCTACGATATTGCTTCGCGACAGCACCGGCACATTTAATCCCGGCTTGAAAGAGTTGTGGGAAAAGAGTGGCAACGCGACGGTGCAGGATATGGCTTACAATAATAAAAAGAGCATGATAAGCTCACGGATGAGTGATGACCGTCATATCAGGTCGTTTGCGGCATTGCCGTATGAAGGGGAGGTGCTCGATTTTTTGAGCGTCGACCCGATGATATGGATTGCCGTGATTGTGCTGGGTGTGGTGTCGTCGGTGCTCGCCTATTTCGGGTCGAGGGCTATCAGCCGCAACGTGTATGCCCTCAAGGATTTTGCCCAGGCGATTGCCTCCGATAAATTGCCCGACGATGTGGATGCATCGCAATTCTCGCAGGATGAGCTCGGCGATGTGTCGCGCAATCTGCTTTCTCTCTATCGCGACAAAATTCATGCCGAACAGGAAAAAATGCTTCATGAGCGGCAGATTGGCGTTAATGTGAGCCATGAGCTTAACACCCCCGTGGGCATTATCAAGGGGTATATTGATACGGTGCTGAACGACGATAACATGCCGGAAGAGGTGCGCCACAAGTTTCTCGTGCGTGTGCAGCAGAATGCCGACCGGCTTGTGAGTCTTGTGAACGATGTCGGCATGGTGATGCGTCTTCAGGAAAACGGCAGGATTGCCGGAAGCGTCACCATCAATTTCCATCTGCTTGCCGTGCGTCTTGCCGAGGATATCGCGCAGGGACATCTTGCCGACAATATGGAGTTTGAATACGATGTGCCTGAAGGGTGCCTGGTTTCCGGTCATGAGTCGCTGCTCACTAATGCGTTGCTGAATCTTGTATATAACTCCGCGAAACATTCGGGCGGCACGAAAATGTCATTGTACTGGCTTCGAGAGGAGGAGGGGATGCACGTCTTTTCGTTTGCCGATGATGGTGTCGGAGTGGACGAGGAGCATCTCGGACGTCTTTTTGACTTGTTTTATCGCGTTGACAGCGGGCGTTCGCGTAAAAACGGCGGCTCCGGACTCGGGCTCGCGCTCGTGCAGCGTATCATCACGGCGATGGGAGGCAAGATATCGGTCGACAACGCCTCCACAGGTGGACTCCGCTTCACCTTCACCCTCCCCGTCGTGCCCGCTGCGTAAGTCCGGTAGGCGCTAGGGGATGCAGGCGGGATAAAAGAAAACCGGATTCAACTCTGAGAGTTGAACCCGGCGGTTGCAATTTTGTCGGGGTGAGAAGATTCGAACTTCCGACCACACGCCCCCCAGACGCGTACTCTAACCTGGCTGAGCTACACCCCGATTTTGGAAATGCGTTGCAAAGGTAGCGGTTATTTTCGACACTTGCAACTGTGAATCGTAAAATGTGGGATAATTTACAAATATTAACAGATAACGACGTGCCCGGTAATTATTCAGCGACTCCAATAGTCTGATTGCAATTAATTTGTAGGGATGCTCCCCGGAGCATCCGCCGGTTTATGGTTAATTAACCTCGTTTTCGGATGCACCATAGTGCATCCCTACCTGATAATTAGACTCTTATACTGGTAATATTCGCTGAATAGTTACCGTGCCCGTTTATGCTTGCGTTAGGCAAAAACGAACTTCTTAAATATTTGTATATGACGTGAAATTTTAGTAATTTTGTTTGCCCTAAAAGGCTACTTCCGGAGCGCGCGGCGACGTGTGTCCGGACAATGGATAAAACGAAAGAAAAAGTACATTTTTATAATTATGTCAGAACAGAAAGAAGAATACAGCGCGAGTAATATCCAAGTGCTTGAAGGACTTGAAGCTGTGCGCAAGCGCCCTGCGATGTATATAGGCGATATTAGTGTGAAGGGTCTTCATCACCTGGTATATGAGGTGGTTGACAACTCTATCGACGAGGCTCTTGCAGGATATGCGACAGACATAGACGTGACTATAAATGAGGACAACTCGATAACTGTCGTGGACAACGGGCGTGGTATTCCGGTGGACATGCATGAGAAAGAGCACAAGAGCGCGCTTGAAGTCGTTCTTACGGTGCTTCATGCCGGCGGTAAATTTGACAAGGGCTCCTACAAGGTGTCAGGCGGTCTTCACGGTGTCGGCGTAAGCTGCGTGAACGCACTATCGACCTATCTTCGCGCCGAGGTACACCGTAACGGCAAGGCTTACATGCAAGAATATTCCTGTGGAAAGCCTACAACCGAGCTTCAGGTGATAGGCGAAAGCTCACATTCGGGCACAAGCATCACTTTCAAGCCTGATGACAGCATATTTACCGTGACTGTGTACGACTACAGCACGCTCGCCAACCGTCTGCGTGACCTCGCATATCTTAATGCGGGCATCACACTGCATCTCACCGACAAGCGCACAAAAGATGCCGAGGGCAACTACAAGTCGGAGACATTCTACAGCGAGACCGGTCTGGAGGATTTCGTGCAATATATCGACTCAAGCAAAGAGTCGCTTATCAACGATGTCATCCATCTCAACACCGAGCGTCAGGGCATACCGGTGGAAGTAGCGTTGACCTACAACACTACTTTCAACGAGAATGTATATTCATTTGTCAACAATATCAACACTATAGAGGGCGGTACGCACCTTACCGGTTTCCGCCGCGGTCTTACCTTTACATTGAAGAAATATGCCGAGGACAGCAAGATGCTCGACAAGCTCAAAGGCGTGGAGATTGCCAGCGATGACTTCCGCGAAGGATTGACAGCGGTCGTGTCGGTGAAAGTCATGGAGCCGCAGTTTGAGGGTCAGACCAAGACCAAGCTCGGCAACAGTGAGGTGATGGGCGCGGTGCAGACTGCTGTCAGCGACGCACTCCGTACATATCTTGAAGAGCATCCTCGTCAGGCAAAGCTGATTGTCGACAAGGTGATACTCGCCGCCCAGGCACGTCATGCCGCCTATAACGCCCGCAAGAACGTGCAACGCAAGTCGCCGCTTAGCGGTGGCGGTCTTCCGGGCAAACTTGCCGACTGCTCATCGCGCACGGCTGAGGATTGCGAACTGTTTATCGTCGAGGGAGACTCCGCAGGCGGTACCGCAAAGCAGGGTCGCGACCGTACATATCAGGCTATCCTTCCGCTGCGTGGTAAAATCCTTAACGTGGAGAAGGCGATGGACCACAAGATATTTGACAACCAGGAAATCACCAGCCTTTTCAAGGCGATGCGTGTCACCATTGGCACCGAGGAAGATTCCAAGGAGGTCAATCTCGATAAGCTTGCCTACCACAAGATTATAATCATGACCGATGCCGATGTCGACGGAAGCCATATCGCCACACTGCTGATGACATTCTTCTTCCGTCGCATGCGCCCGATTATCGAGAACGGTTATCTGTATCTCGCCACGCCGCCGTTGTACAAGTGTACTCGCGGTAAGAACGAGGAATACTGCTGGACCGACGGTCAAGTGCAGGCATTCATCGAGAAGTATGGCGACAAGACCAAGGTGATGCGTTACAAAGGTCTCGGTGAGATGAGCGCGCAGGAACTTCGCGACACCACAATGTCACGTGAACATCGTTTGCTGAAGCAGGTCAACATCAACGATGCCGCTGAAGCTGACCGCATATTCTCCATGCTGATGGGCGAAGATGTGGGTCCGCGCCGCGATTTTATCGAAGAGAATGCTAATTATGCCAACATTGACGCGTGATTTCGCGTTAATGTTGCATATAGATTTCAATTACGTATAACCAAAATATCAGTATATGGCAGCTCCGTCAAAAAAAGGCAAACGCCAGGTGAAAAAGGAATTGTTTCCCGCTATCGACGAGTATATACTCGGTCAGGGCAACAAGACATTTAATTATAAGCAGGTAGCTCATGGTGTGGGCGTTGACGATCCGCAGGCGTTGAAAGCCGTCGCGATGCGTCTTGCGGAGCTGGAATATGACGGCGAGATTATAGAGGTGTCGCCCGGCAAGTACAAGGCGCCGAGCCGCGGTGCTGTTGCTGTAGGTGTGTTCACGCGCCGAAGCAACGGCAAGAACAGCGTGATTCTCGAGGGTGACGACGAGGCGATATTCGTTGCCGAACGCAATTCGATGCATGCGCTCAACGGCGACAAGGTTAAAGTGCTTGTCGCCGCCCATCGCAAGGGCGTCGAGCCGGAATGCAAGGTGCTGGAGATACTTGAGCCTAACGAGCAGGTGTTTATCGGCACTCTTACGGTAGACAAGCATTTTGCCACGCTGTCGACCGACTCCAAGTTTCTTGCCACCGACATATTCATTCCCAAAAACAAGCTGCATGGCGGAAAGACGGGTGACAAGGCTATCGTGAGCATTACCGACTGGCCCGAGGATGCCAAGAATCCTACCGGCGAGGTTATAGACGTGCTTGGCAAGAACGGTGAAAACAACACTGAGATGCATGCCATCCTTGCCGAGTTCGGGCTTCCTTATCGATATCCCGCCTCGGTTGAGGCTGCCGCCGACAAAATCGGAGCCGGCATCACTCCGGAGGAGATTGCCAAGAGAGTGGACATGCGTGATATAACCACTTTCACCATTGACCCGCGCGATGCCAAGGACTTCGATGACGCGCTTTCGCTGCGCAAGCTGCCTAACGGCAACTGGGAGGCGGGGGTGCATATCGCCGACGTGACGCATTACGTGCGCCCTGACACTATCATCGACAAGGAGGCGCAGCGACGCGCCACTTCGGTATATCTCGTTGACCGCGTGGTGCCGATGTTGCCGGAGCATCTTAGCAACGGTATATGCTCGCTGCGTCCCGATGAAGAGAAGCTGACATTTTCCTGCGTGTTTGAGATGGATGATGACGCGCGTGTATTAAACTCGCGTATATGCCGCACTGTCACCAAGTCAAACCGCCGCTTCACCTATGAGGAGGCGCAGGATGTCATAGAGACGGGCAAAGGCGACTATGCTGAAGAGATACTGACGCTCGATCGTCTTGCCAAGATATTGCGGAAACGCCGCTATGAAAACGGCTCTGTTGAGTTTGACCGCGAGGAGGTAAGGTTTGAAATTGACGAAAACGGTCACCCCATAAAGGTATATTTCAAGGAGTCAAAGGACTCCAATAAGCTTATCGAGGAGTTCATGCTCCTTGCCAACCGCACGGTAGCCGCCACCATCGGAGTGCCTGCGGGGAAGAAGAAGCCGAAAGCGTTTGTATATCGTGTCCATGACCAGCCTGATGTCACGAAACTCGCCGACCTTGCCAAGATTGCCCGCACATTCGGCTACAAGATAAAGACATCCGGCTCGGCTAATGAAATCAACAAGTCAATTAACAAGATGCTCGCCGATGTCAAGGGAAAGGGGGAGGAAAACCTGCTCTCGGTGCTTGCCATCCGCTCGATGGCGAAAGCTATATACTCGACCGATAATATAGGTCACTACGGACTCGGCTTCCAGTATTATACTCATTTCACTTCGCCGATACGCCGATTCCCCGACATGATGGTGCATCGTCTTCTGGAGCGTTATCTCGCGGGCGGTAGAAGCGTCAATGTCGAGAAACTTGAGGAGCAGTGCAAGCACTCCAGCAGCATGGAGCAGCTTGCCGCCAATGCCGAGCGCGCCTCGATCAAATACAAGCAGTGTGAGTATCTCGGCGACCGTCTCGGAGAGATGTATGACGGTGTGGTGTCGGGTGTCACCGAATGGGGACTGTATGTCGAGCTTAACGAGAATAAGTGCGAGGGACTTGTCCCTGTGCGCGACCTTGCCGACGACTACTATGATTTTGACGAGCGCAATTACTGCCTGGTAGGACGCCGCAACAAAACCCGTTATACGCTTGGCGACCGTGTGCGCGTACAAGTTGCGCGTGTCAATGTCGAGCGCAAGATGGTAGATTTCGCCCTGATTGATGACAAGGGTCGTCCAAAGGAAGATATTGCCGGAAATGATGTGTCGGTGAAGGAGGCGCTTTCTTCAACTCCGGCTAAAGGCAAGAAGAAGCCGGCGCGTCAGCGTCGTTCGCCCAAGCCGCCGCGTCGCGGTCGCCGCTAACCGTGTAGGGCGGTTTATGACAATGTTGGCGACCAACCGGAGGTTGATCGCCAACATTGTTTTGTGATGTAGTAAGTTAAGTGCGGGAAAAGAAAAGGGCGGTCGATAGGACCGCCCGAAGTGTTAGATTATCGGGTATTTCTTCATCAGAATCACAATAATGCCGCTTTTTAGCGATAGTCTTTAAGCATTTCCTGAAGGCGCTGGCGCGCGAAGAATATGCGGCTCTTGACTGTGCCAAGAGGGAGGTTCATTTGTTCTGCAATTTCATTATATTTGTAACCCGCAACATGCATAGAGAACGGTATGCGGTACTCGTCGATGAACGAGTTGATAGCTGCGGTTATGTCTTTTGCCGCGATTGATCCTTCCGGAGTCTCGAATCCGGAATCTTGCGGAAGATTTAGATGATAGAGGTCTTCAGTCTGATCCACTACTGTGGCGGCGCGAGAAATCTTGCGGTAGTTATTGATAAATATGTTGCGCATGATGGTGAACACCCATCCTTTGAAGTTGGTGTTGTCGACATATTTATCCTGGTTGTCGAGCGCCTTCAGTGTGGTATCCTGAAGGAGGTCGTAAGCGTCGTCACGGTTAGAAGTGAGCAAATAAGCAAAATTCAAAAGGTTGTTTTGAAGTCCGAGAAGCTTTGTCTGAAAATTTGAAGAAGTACCCATAATCGATAATTGTTTAATTGGTTTAATCATTCTGTTTTGTTATTGCAATCATCTTGCAAACTTGTTACAGAACGATTACAATGCAAATGTACGGATAATTTTTAAAAATCAAATAAAAATTAGGGTAAAATTTTATTTTTAACTTTTGTTAATTTGTAAAATGCTGTTAATCAGGCATGAGTGGGCTTAATTAATAATTACATAATTGTTACATAATTATAAATATTTTGTGACATGGGCTGATTTTGTAGATTTTGGATAGGGTCAATAAGGTCAATAGAGGCTTTAGGGTCAATAGGGTCAATAAGGTCAATAGGGTTAATAAGGTCAATAGGGTTAATAAGGTCAATAGGGTTAATAAGGTCAATAGGGACTCTAAGGTCAATAGGGAGTTTAGGGTCGTTGGGGGATTTGGGTTGGGGATGGCGGGGAGGTTAGGGGGTGTTGGGGCGGTTGCGCTTCCATGCGCCACTACAGTTGCGCGCGGTGAACGGGGGATGGTTTCAGGTTGAGGTGTAGGGGGCGGTAAACTGAATGGGGGGATGAGGTGTTTATATTTGAAATGTTAAAAAGGACAGATTATGCACATGGCTGATGCACTTGTCTCGCCGGCGGTGGCGGGAGTGGCTGCGGCAGTGTCGGTGACATTGCTCGCGGTATCGGCACGTAAGGTAAAAAAGAGTGCCACCGAAAACCTCGTGCCCCTGATGGGGGTGATGGGCGCATTTGTGTTTGCCGCCCAGATGATAAATTTTACAATTCCCGGCACCGGGTCGAGCGGTCATATAGTAGGGGGTATCCTGCTTGGGGCATTGCTCGGTCCCTGGGCGGCATTCCTGACGCTTGCATCGGTGCTTGTGGTGCAATGTCTGATATTTGCCGACGGGGGGCTTATGGCACTCGGATGCAACCTTCTTAATATGGGTGTGTGCTCGACCTTGATTGCATATCCTTTTATATATCGCCCGATTGCGGGCAGCGGAGAAAAGACGTGGCGCGTGATAACCGCCGCTATCGTGGCATCGGTCGTAGGTCTTGAACTTGGAGCGTTGCTTGTGACTGCAGAGACGGAACTCTCAGGTGTGACTGCACTTCCCGCCAAGGAATTCTTAGGATTGATGACATCCATACATTTCTTTATAGGTATCGGAGAGGGAATAGCCACCGCAGCGGTGCTCTATTTCGTGAAGCTTTACCAACCGTCGCTGCTCGCCGGTTATCGGAGGGAGACAGGCAAGAGTGCGGGCAATTATAAACGTGCGGCACTTGTGTTTCTGGGTATAGCCGTGGTGCTCGGAGTGGCATTCACGTGGATAGCATCGGCAAATCCCGACGGACTTGAGTGGTCAATCGCGAAAATAACCGGTTCGACCGATTTGCCTGCCGCGAGTGCGGCAATGGCTCACACCATAGCTTCGGTGCAGAAGTCGACATCGTTTCTGCCCGATTACGAAAGCACGTGGTCAGGCATCATAGGGTGTGGTATCGTGGTGGCGCTCGTATGGGTTGTATGTGCCGCCTTTACCAAGAAAAAGCACACGGCGTAAAGATATCGGGAAATATATAACAGCACGACATGACGGCGCTTGAAAAGGCATTGATAGAGATTAAGGCAGTGGAACATGCCTCGCGTGGCGAGAGCATGCTCCACCGTCTTGACCCTCGTGCCAAGACGGTCGTTACACTCCTATATATAATAGCTGTGCTGTCAGTGTCGCTCGATGCGCTTCAGGGCATCGTGATATTCTGGATATTTCCCATCATAGCGTGTGCGATGGGGGGATTGAGTTATGGCGAGGTGTTCAGAAAGTCGTTGTACACTCTGCCATTCATAGCGTTTATAGGCATATTCAACCCGATATTCCAGAGAGAGCCGATGCTTCATATCGGGGATTTCGTCATAACGCGTGGATGGGTGGAGTTTGTGTCGATACTGCTGCGGGGCTTGCTTTCGGTGCAGATGGTGCTTGTGCTTGTAATGAGCACGGGTTTTTACCGAGTGTGCCGCGGGTTGGGTAAAATGGGTGTGCCGGGGATTTTCACTACCCAACTGCTGCTTGTGTACCGTTATATATATGTACTCGTGGAGGAGGCAATCGACATGGACCGTGCGCGTAAGTCGCGCAGCTACGGCAGGAAAGGTTACGGCGTGAAGATGTGGGGCACATTTGTGGGTCAGTTGCTTATCAGGACCGTGAACCGTGCGCAGCGCATCCATAGCGCGATGGTGTCACGCGGCTTCACCGGAGAGCTGAGGTCGATGGTGAAGATGAAATGGCAGATGCGTGACACGGTGTTTGTGGGTGTCGCCACGGTGCTAATGGTGCTGTGCAGGTGGGTTAATGTTTGTGGTTTAGGGTTTATGGTTTAAAGTTTAGGGTTTAGAGGATGAGTCATCATTACGTAAAATTTGATCATGTGACATATAGCTATCCCAACGGGCTGAAGGCGCTGGACGATGTGTCGTTTCTTATCACTCATGGGGAGAAGGTCGGGCTTGTGGGCGCCAACGGTGCCGGAAAGTCCACACTCATAATGCACACCAACGGACTGCTTATGCCACAAAAGGGCAGCGTTGTAATAGGTGATGTGCCTATTACGAAGGAGACGTTGCCGATAATCAGGCGCACTGTCGGGCTTGTGTTTCAGAATCCGGATGACCAACTGTTCATGCCGACGGTGGAGGAGGATGTGGGGTTTGGTCCGGCAAATATGAAATTGCCTTACGAGGAGGTGAACCGTCGCGTGTCGGAGTCGCTGAAAGCTGTGGGTGCATACGAGCTGCGTGAGCGACCTGTATATGAGCTGTCGGGCGGCCAGAAACGTAGTGTAGCCATCGCGGGAGTGCTTGCGATGGAACCTGATGTACTTGTGCTTGACGAGCCGTCGAGCAATCTCGACCCTCATGCGCGGAAACTGCTTATCGAGAGGATAGGGCAATTTCGGCATACATGCATTATAGCTACGCATGACATGGATATGGTGAAGGCGTTGTGCAGCCGCACGATAGTGATGTCGCGAGGTCATGTAGTAGCCGACGGAAAAACGGAGGATATCTTCGCGGACAGGAACATGCTTGAGCGCGCCGGGCTTGATTGAAAAGGGGTAACTATTCAGCGAATATTGTCAATATAAGAGCTTCATTATCAGGTAGGGATGCACCATGGTGCATTCGAAACCAGGGTTAATGGACCATAATGGGGCGGATGCTCCGGGGAGCATCCCTACAATTTAATAGTAATCATGCTGTTGGAGTCGCTGAATAGTTACGAAAGGGGGATTTTAAAGTTAAATAAGGTTAAAGAGAGGTTTAGCTTGAAGGAATGTACTATATTTGTAGTACTAAATATTTAGTAGTTTAGATAGCTGATTTAGCTAACATAGCAATTATAGCTAATTTAGCGGGAGACAAATTAAGGATTAAGTAGTAAGGATTAAGTAATAAGGAATGGAAGAAGAGGCAAGGACGAAATCGCTGACAAAGGCGGAGTTGAATCTCATGAATATTTTGTGGGATAAAGGGGAGGCAACGGTAAACGAATTAATCGACAAACTACCGGAGCCAAAACCGGCATATACGACCATACTTACCGTGATGCAGGTGTTGACAAAAAAACAGGTCGTCGGCTTTGAGAAACGCGGGAAGGCAAACACATATATTCCCAGACTCACGCGTGAGGAATATCTCACCAATTTCATGGATGAGACGCGTAATACTCTGTTCCGCGGGTCGGCAAAGTCATTCCTTTCGTTTTTTGCGCGACATGAAAAAATCAGCAAAAAGGAGCTGGAAGAGATACTTAAAGAAATGAAAGATTAAACTAAAGATATGACAGGTGCATTTATAGTTCTTGGGAAGCTGATAGCTTCGTCAGGATTGTTATTCGCATTTTATTGGTTTGTACTGAGGAACCGTGCCACTTACACGGCATCACGTATGTACCTGCTCTTTATCCCGTTTGTGTCGGTACTGATGAGTACCGTGACCTTTCAGGTATATCAGCCGGAGCCGGTAGTTATGACAGCCGGAGCATTTACTCCAGCAGTCGCCGCCGTAGAAGAGGCGACAGAAACTCTCGGAGACATAGAAGAAGGTGAGGTGCTTGCCGGGGGCATCACTCAAGGTGTAGCCGAGACATTCGCCCCTGTCACAGACTATACACATCTGGCGCTGATAATATGGGGCGTGGTTGCCGGCGCCCTTGTCGTTATCGGTGTGTACAGAATGGTATGTCTGGCGACTATGAGCCGCCGCATGAGCCATGAGCTTACCCCGGAGGGTTTCACTCTTATAAGGTCAACGAATGTCGAGGCGCCATGCTCTTTCGGGCGCACCATTTTCATGCCCGAGACATTCGGAGGAGAAAAAGAAGATTATATCATGCGTCATGAGAAGGCTCACATCAGTCACCGGCATTACGTGGATGTGTGGGTAATGGAACTTTTGACGCGGATTATATGGTTTAACCCGTTTTTGTGGGCATCCCGTAATGAATTGAGGAATGTCCATGAATTTGAGGCAGACAGCGATGTGCTCCAAAGCGGAGTTGACCGGAGCGTCTACCAGACCATATTGCTGGAGCAGGTAATGGATAACGGAAGCATCTACGCCAACAACTTCAACCACTCATTCATACGGCGTCGTTTCATGGAGATGCGTCATTCCACCGCGGGGACACTCAGGGCTGCCGGTAAAATCGGCACGGGAGTGTGGCTCGTATTGCTCTTCTGTGTATGTACATTTACAACCGGTGACGCCGAGGTGATATACGAATCATCAAGGACACCTGATATGAGCAGCCTTGATCAACCCGGAGTCTTCACAATCGAAGGTGTAGTCGCGCCTGAAATCACTGACTCATGTTACAACATCTATCTTGCCGACGAGTATCTCCACATAAACGGTGAGACACCGGTAGTAACCATACCGGTAGTAAACAAGCGATTCAGCTATAGCATCCCCCTTGACAGGATGTCGGCGGGTCGTGTGAGGTGCATATTCCCCGGCGGAGAACTTTGTCCTGCCTGGATCGACCTTTTCTTTGTGCCCGGAGAGACGGTGACCCTGCATGTCATGAAGGGCACTTACCGGCTTGGACATTCAATGTCGTACACTCAAAAAGTTGCGCGCGGAGTAAACGCATTAAGGAGGGTCACTAACTGGAATGACCCGCACCTTCCCAAAATAAAAGGGACGAGTTGGGAAGACCCGAAGAGTATCGCCTTGTCGTATGCGATGCGGTTGTATGTCAAGGAAGTGATATTCAACGAAGATGCCACAGTGCTACGGGTCGCGTCCAACAGTTGTCTTGCCGACATGGTGATTTACGAGCAGTCGTATCTACAAGATGAGAAAGGCAACAAGTATATGCTGCACGACGCGCTCTATGGAGATGTAAATGATAACAACAGCCCGGAATGTAAGACATTCGGCGGGTATTTCGCTTTTGACAAAGTGAGAAATGATGTAAAGAGACTCGATTACTATAACGGACTGTCAGCCACGCCTACTGTCAGGGATATAATGCCTGCGAGCCGGAAGAATGAGAAGCCTAACTTTTATCTTGACATAGATGTGTCGACGGGAATCAACGACTCGGGATATATTGTAGATGTCATGGGAGAGGAGCAGCCAGGATGGTGGTCGCCCATCAAGAGCACCGAGGTCGATGTCAAGGAGAAGCATGCCGATTACGCGACATATCTGGACAAGCCGGAGATGATTCAGCTGACAGCCACATTCCCCGACGGGTCAATATGCACCCATAGCATGATTTTCTATGCAGTGCCCGGAGAGAAAGCGACGCTGAAGGTAATGAACGGGTCGTTTTATCTTACCGGATCAAAATTTTACCGGGAGTGGGGAGATGCCGATGACCTCGTAGAAAATGCAGGTAAATATCACACTCCGGCAGAGCGCGAAAAGATGATTATGGATTATCTGAAAGAGCATAACGATGAGGAGGGATGCGTGATGTATTATGTCTCAGAAAATTTATTACCTTTGCAGGAAATCAGAAAAATCGCTGCAAAGCGAGTGGCAGAGGGTAGATTCAAAGAATATATATTAAGATAAGTAAAATGAAAGGATTTTTGCTACAGGTGCTGGCAGTCGCGCTAACTGCAACCGCCGCCCGGGGAAACCGTACAGAGGTAATAGACCATCCCGATTATGAAGCGAGGGGTAGCGCGGTGATGACAGTGACAAGTATCGAGCGGAGCGACACCGCTACGCGGATGAATGTGCATATCGAGTACCGACCGCATTTCTGGGTGAGGATGGACAGTACGTATTGTCTGGTAGACACGCTCACTGACACAAGGTATTGTCCGGTCAGGGGGGAGGGTTTCGTGTTTAACGAGGAATACTGGATGCCCGAAGAAGGCACGGCAGATTTCACCGTCGTGTTCCCGCCGATTCCGGAGGAAGTAAAATGTGTCAATTATGACGCGGAGTCGTGGAGTATCTACGGGCTGCGGCTTGATGGCGGCAATGCATCCAGACCCGCGACTGTCAATCCTGATGAATGGAGCGCCCGGCATGAGAAGCCTTATCCGGGAATGCCGACGAATTTCTTTCAAAACGGTGAAAGCCGTCTCTCAGGGCATATCAACGGTTACGACCCGCGTGTCGGGATGAGTAATTTCCTGATATACGCATACGATAATCTGACCGGCGAAAGCAATCCGTTGAGCGTAGACGTGGATGCCGAGGGAAATTTTGAAAAGACAATCAAGATGAACATGCCGGGTTGTGTCTCCGCCGATCTCGGCCGTTACGGATGGCTGAGCTTCTATCTTGAGCCATCCAGAGACCTGGATATCCTGCTTGACTGGGAGGAGATGCTGCGTTATCAGAACGACAGAGTCATGGAACGCACCACAGCGAAGCCGCCTATAGCGAGGTATGGCGGAGAGCTCGGTGACATAAACCGGGAAATCGACGACGCACCGACATGTCAGACGGGGTGGATCGGCGACATTTATAAAACGATGACTCCCACGGAGGCGTCGGCGCAGATTGACGAATGGCTAAGAGACTTTAATGCGGATATTGACGGGTATATCGCCGGTGCATCACTTAATCCCCTTACAAAGAAGCTCGTTGACAGCCAAAGAAAGATGCTAAAGGCTAAGATGCTGCTCGACTATGAGATGATGCGTAGAGATGTAAGACGTGAAGATTCCCTTGCCGCATCGCTCAGAGAGCCTGTGACCCCTGAATTTTTCCTTCCGCTGAAGGAGCTGCTTTCCGACAGTGACCCCCGGATGCTTGTCGGGATGAATATGCTTTCCAACCGGCTTGCTTTCAGCGGCATATTTGAGGTCAACAATCTTCCATATCTATATACCGTGTATGTGGGCGATCTGGGACTCGGCTACCTGAAAGAGCAGGGCGCGACGCTCACTCCGGCAGAAGAGGTGTCGCTGCAGTTTATCAATGAAAATCTCGGCACGACCGTATATCTGACGCTTGACGACATGCTGAAATATTTCTTCAATGTGAATATAAGTGAAATTGCCAGAAGAAACGGCATGACTGATAAATTGACAGCCTATCTTGAAAATGTAACATTTCCGGCTCCCGGAAGACCATGCGACGAGATAAAGTATGCCGGGAAGCAATCGCAGTTCATGAGGGAGTTTGCGGGTACGGAGGGTATCCCGCTGTTATGGCAGGCAGCACTCGCGTCAAAGATATGCAGCTGGAGCGGCATAAAGCCTGACAACTACAGCCGGGAACAAATCACGCAGTTTCTTGAAGACCTGAATCAGTCAAAAGCAATCACAGAGCCGGTCATACTTTCCGCAGTAAACGACTATTTCAAAAAGATATTCAGTACAGACTCATACGAGCTTCCCGATGATGAACGGGGAAGAGTGATGAAAGCACTCATCGCCCCTCACAAGGGAAAATATGTGCTTGTGGATTTCTGGAGCACGGGATGCGGACCATGTCGCTACACCATCGAACATTCCGCCGAAATGCGCAAGGCAAATCTCGACAACCCTGATTTCAAGATGATATTTGTGACAAGTGAAGGAGAGTCGCCATTGGAGACTTACGAAAAATATGTAGCCGCCAATCTTGCCGGGGAGACAACACACCGCATCAGTGCCACAGATTTCAACCGGTTGCGTGACCTGTTCGGGTTTAACGGCATACCGCACTATGTGCTTTTGGACCGAGACGGGAAGGTGTTGAGCGATAATTTTACACATAGCCAGCTGCGCGAGACTCTTAAAGGGTATGAGGTGGAGCTGAAATGAGCCCCTTATCGGTTAGCGTGAGCGGCGGAGGTGCGCCCGTGGAATATAGGTCCTACAATAACAATGCAACCCGCTCTCGGGGTTGAGCCGAGGAGAGAGGAGCTTGAGCCACGGGTATGCCTTCGGCATTACCCGCGGATAACAAGATGAATCACCCTTTCGGGGATTTATGGCTCCGTCACCAAGGTTAGTGACATTGAGCTTCCACAAGCCCCTACGGCGACGCGGGTTGGTGAATGGGACGCGGATGTTTTTGCAGGTCATTTGCCGTTAAAATATATTAAAGGTAATAAAATGTGCTGAAAAATGGTGAAAAGAGGCTTTAAGCGATAATAATCGTGAAAAAGCGTGATTTTAGAGCGAATTATTTGGAAAATAGCAATTTAGTAGCTAACTTTGCAAAGTTTTTGAGCGTGTAGCGCGAGTTGACCTGTCTACAGTATTGTAATTCAAGACGATAGGTGGCTTGCGCCGTTATGCTGAGGATAAACGAAGAATAACAACGATAATAAACATTTAAGTAAAAACAACAACTAAGATGCCTACAATTCAGCAATTAGTAAGAAAAGGACGTGTAGCTCTTGAGGATAAGAGTAAGTCTCCTGCGCTGGACAGCTGCCCGCAGCGTCGCGGCGTGTGTGTGAGAGTTTACACCACAACCCCCAAGAAGCCTAACTCTGCAATGCGTAAAGTCGCACGTGTTCGTCTCACCAATGGAAAAGAGGTCAACTCTTACATCCCCGGCGAAGGTCACAACCTTCAGGAGCACTCAATCGTGCTTGTGCGCGGCGGTCGTGTAAAAGACCTTCCGGGTGTACGTTACCACATCGTACGCGGCACACTTGATACCAGCGGAGTAAAGGATCGCACCCAGCGTCGTTCAAAATACGGAGCGAAGCGTCCGAAACCGGGAGCAGCCCCCGCAGCAAAGGGTAAGAAGTAATAAACACCCGGCGCTCAAAGAGCAGCAGAGATAAACAAAACCCAGTTAATTACAACTTCGTTTTTGATTTATTGGACAGCAATTTAGGTTGAGTAAACGAGGCAAGAGAGCCGAGTTGAAGAATAAAAAGCAGCCAAGCAACCAAAAACACAACTTAATTAAACAATGAGAAAAGCAAAGCCTAAAAAACGGATTGTATTGCCCGATCCCGTTTTTCATGACGTAAGAGTGTCAAAATTTGTAAACCACCTGATGTATGACGGTAAAAAGAACACTTCTTACACCATATTCTATACCGCACTTGAGACTGTGAAGTCAAAATTGCCCAACGAAGAGAAGACCGCCCTTGAAATCTGGAAGAAGGCACTTGAGAATGTGACTCCCCAGGTAGAGGTTAAGTCGCGTCGTGTCGGCGGTGCCACATTCCAGGTTCCTACTGAGATCCGCCCTGACCGCAAAGAGTCTATCTCGATGAAAAATCTTATCATCTATGCCCGCAAGCGTGGCGGCAAGACCATGGCTGACAAGCTCGCAGCTGAAATTGTAGACGCATACAACGAACAGGGCGGTGCGTTCAAGCGCAAAGAAGACATGCACAAGATGGCAGAGGCCAACCGCGCATTCGCTCATTTCCGTTTCTAATTTAATATGATTCACTAACAATTATCATCCGATAATGGCAACTAAAGACGCAAACTTAAAATATACCCGTAATATCGGTATTATGGCGCATATCGATGCCGGCAAGACAACGACATCGGAGCGAATACTTTTCTATACCGGTCTTACTCACAAAATCGGTGAGGTTCACGACGGCGCAGCCACAATGGACTGGATGGAACAGGAGCAGGAGCGTGGTATCACAATCACCTCTGCCGCCACCACTACATTCTGGAAATATGCCGGCGAGAAATTTAAAATCAACTTGATTGACACCCCGGGACACGTTGACTTCACTGTAGAGGTGGAGCGTTCACTCCGTGTGCTTGACGGTGCAGTCGCCACATTCTGCGCAGTAGGCGGTGTAGAGCCTCAGTCAGAGACCGTATGGCGTCAGGCTGACAAATACAATGTGCCCCGTATCGGTTACGTCAACAAGATGGACCGTTCAGGCGCAAACTTCTTCGAGGTAGTTCGCCAGCTTAAGGAAATCCTTGGCGCAAACCCCTGTCCTATCCAGATACCTATCGGAGCTGAAGAGACATTCAAGGGAGTCGTTGACCTCGTGACCATGAAGGCTATCTACTGGCACGACGAGTCGATGGGCGCCGACTACTCCGTAGAGGAAATCCCCGCCAGCCTCCAGGCAGAAGCCGAGGAGTGGCGCGACAAGATGCTTGAGAAAATCGCCGAGTTTGATGACGACCTCATGGCAAAATATTTCGATGACCCCAGCACTATCACAGAGGACGAAATCCGCAAGGCGCTCCGCGCCGGAACCCTCTCGATGAGCATCGTGCCGATGATCTGCGGCAGCTCGTTCAAGAACAAGGGTGTACAGCCGCTTCTTGACAGCGTGTGTGCATATCTTCCCAGCCCGCTTGATGCAGGCGCCGTTGAAGGTCACGCAGTCGACAATCCCGATGAAATCCTTACCCGCGAGCCCTCTACCGAGGCTCCGATGTGTGCTCTCGCATTCAAGATCGCAACTGACCCCTATGTAGGCCGTCTCTGCTTCTTCCGCGTTTACTCAGGTAACGTCGAGGCAGGCTCTTACGTGCTCAACAGCCGTTCAGGCAAGAAGGAGCGTGTGTCACGTCTGTTCCAGATGCACTCCAACAAGCAGAACCCGAAAGAGGAAATCGAATGTGGCGATATAGGCGCAGGTGTAGGTTTCAAGGATATCCGCACAGGTGATACCCTTTGTGCAGAAGACGCACCTATCGTGCTTGAGGCAATGGAATTCCCCGATCCCGTGATCGGTATCGCCGTAGAGCCCAAGACCCAGAAGGACCTTGACAAGCTCGGCGTAGGACTCCAGAAACTTGCTGAGGAAGACCCGACCTTCCGTGTAGAGACCAACGAGGAAACCGGTCAGACTGTCATCTCGGGTATGGGTGAGCTTCACCTTGACATCATCATCGACCGTCTGCGCCGCGAGTTCAAGGTAGAATGTAACCAGGGCCGTCCGCAGGTAACCTACAAGGAAGCCATCACCGAGCCGGTTGAACTCCGCGAGGTATTCAAGAAGCAGACCGGTGGTCGCGGTAAGTTTGCGGATATCATCGTACGCGTAGAGCCTGTTGACGAAGGCTTCGAGGGCAACCTCCAGTTTGTCGACGAGGTTAAGGGCGGTAACATTCCCAAGGAGTTCATCCCCTCTATCCAGAAGGGCTTCCAGACCGCAATGAAGAACGGTGTGCTTGCCGGCTATCCCGTAGAACACCTGAAGGTGACTGTAATCGACGGTTCGTTCCACCCGGTAGACTCCGACCAGCTTTCATTTGAGCTTTGCGCCATCCAGGCATTCAAGAAGGCTTCAGAGAAGGCACATCCGGTGCTCCTCGAGCCTATCATGAAGATTGAGGTAGTTACTCCGGAGGAGAGCATGGGTGACGTGATCGGTGACTTGAACAAGCGTCGCGGTCAGGTAGAAGGCATGGAGACCAGCCGCAGCGGCGCCCGTGTCGTAAAGGCAAAGGCACCTCTTGCAGAGATGTTCGGTTATGTGACCGCACTCCGTACAATCACATCAGGCCGTGCTACCAGCACAATGACCTTCTCTCACTATGCAGAGGTAAGCAGCTCAATCGCAAAGAATGTGCTTACCGAGTGCCAGGGTCGTGTTGACTTATTGAAATAACAGTTTATCAAAAAGAATATGAGCCAAAAAATCAGAATCAAGTTAAAATCTTACGATCACAACTTGCTCGACAAGTCGGCAGAGAAGATTGTAAAGACTGTAAAGGCTACCGGTGCGGTGATAAGCGGTCCGATACCCCTTCCCACCCACAAGCGTATTTTCACAGTAAACCGCTCTACCTTCGTCAATAAGAAGTCGCGCGAGCAGTTCCAGCTGTCATCGTTCAAGCGTCTTATCGACATTTACAATTCGAGCGCCAAGACTGTAGACGCCCTCATGAAGCTTGAGCTTCCGAGCGGCGTGCAGGTAGAGGTGAAAGTGTAAGGTTTTAAGAAAGAAAGTAAATCAACATTATTAAACAATCAAGAGAAATGCCAGGATTATTAGGAAAGAAAATCGGAATGACATCCGTATTCAGTGCCGACGGTAAGAATGTACCGTGCACTGTTATCGAAGTAGGTCCTTGTGTAGTTACTCAGGTTAAGACCGTGGAGACAGACGGTTACGATGCCCTTCAGCTCGGCTTCGAGGACAAGAAGGAGAAGCACACCACCTGTCCGATGCAGGGTCATTTCAAGAAAGCCGGAGTATCGCCCAAGAGACACTTGGCCGAGTTCAAAGGATTTGACGGAGAGTACAAGCTTGGTGACACCCTCAGCGTCGACATGTTCAGCGAAAGCGATTTCGTGGACATCGTTGGCACATCAAAGGGTAAAGGCTACCAGGGTGTTGTAAAGCGCCATGGTTTCGGTGGAGTAGGTCAGGCTACCCACGGTCAGCACAACCGTCTCCGCAAGCCCGGTTCAATCGGTGCTTGTTCTTACCCCGCAAAGGTGTTCAAGGGTATGCGCATGGCAGGTCAGATGGGTAACGAGCGTGTGACCGTTCAGAATCTTCAGGTGCTGAAGGTAATCGCTGACCACAATCTGCTTCTGATAAAAGGCTCTGTTCCCGGAGCTAAAGGTTCAATCTTATTAATTGAGAAATAATGGAACTCGCAATATACAACATAAAAGGAGAAGACACCGGTCGTAAGGCACAGCTCAACGACGCCGTGTTTGCCATCGAAGCCAACGAGCAGGCCGTTTATCTCGATGTAAAGCAATACCTCGCTAACCAGCGTCAGGGTACTCACAAGTCAAAAGAAAGAAGCGAGGTTTCGGGTTCAACCCGCAAGCTCCACAAGCAGAAGGGCGGCGGCGGCAGCCGTATCGGTGACATCAACTCTCCGGTGCTCGTAGGTGGAGGTCGCGTGTTTGGTCCGCGTCCCCGTGACTACCGCACCAAGCTCAACAAGAAGCTCAAGGCGCTTGCACGTCGCTCTGCATTGACTTATAAGGCTCAGGACAATCAGATCATCGTGGTTGAGGACTTCACTTTCGAGACTCCTAAAACTAAAGATTTTGTAAATTTTGCTAAAAATCTTAAAGTAGCTGAACAAAAGATACTTTTGGTTTTAAAAGACCAAAATAAAAACGTATATTTGTCGGCTCGAAATGTGCCGGGAGCTCAGATAATAAGTGCTTGCGATGTAAACACTTATGCTCTGCTCAACAATAAAGCTATCATCCTAACCGAGGGTAGCCTTGATGTAATTAACAATATTTAAAAACGTAGGAGGAAATTTTTACGACAATGGAATTTGAAATAACACCTATCGTCACTGAAAAAGCGACCATGCTTACAGAGAAGCTGAATCGCTACACCTTCCGTGTTTCCCCCGAGGCTAACAAATACCAGATTCAAGACCTGGTAGAGAAGCTTTACGGCGTTCATGTTGTTAAGGTGAACACTATGATCGTGCGTGGCAAGAACAAGTCACGTTACACCCGTAGCGGCATCATCAAAGGCGGCACATCGGACTATAAGAAAGCCATCATCACTGTAGCTGATGGCGAAACCATTGACTTCTATAGCAATATATAATAAGAAATGGCAGTAAGAAAATTCAAGCCCACAACACCGGGGCAAAGACACAAAGTTATTGGTGTGTTCAAGCGCACAGAATTGGTAGGCTTCGACAAGGAGACCAAGAAACCGATCGTACGCACCACTACTGCAAACACACCAGAGAAATCTCTTGTGGTCGGTAAGAAATCTACCGGTGGCCGCAACGCTGAGGGACATCTGACCAACCGTTACATGGGAGGCGGTCACAAGCGTGCCTACCGACTGATAGACTTCAAGAGAAACAAAGACGGTGTACCCGCCGTAGTAAAGGCTATCGAGTATGACCCTAACCGTTCAGCCCGCGTAGCTCTTCTTTACTATGTAGACGGATCAAAAGCTTACATAATTGCACCCAACGGCCTTGAGGTCGGAGCGACCGTGGTAAGCGGTCCGGATGCAGCTCCTGAGGTAGGCAACGCCCTTCCCTTGAGCGCCATCCCTGTAGGTACCGTTATCCACAACATCGAGTTGCGCCCCGGCCAGGGAGCCTTCATGGCACGTTCAGCCGGCACATTCGCGCAGCTTGTGTCACGTGAAGGCGATTACGCAATTATCAAATTACCTTCGGGCGAGACTCGCAAGGTGTTGTCGGCATGTAAGGCCACTGTAGGCGTAGTCGGCAACAGCGAGCACTCACTTGAGCGTTCGGGCAAAGCCGGCCGTTCACGCTGGCTGGGCCGTCGTCCCCGCAACCGCGGCGTAGTCATGAACCCGGTAGATCACCCGATGGGTGGTGGTGAAGGACGCGCATCAGGAGGACATCCTCGCTCACGCAAGGGTCTTTACTCTAAGGGTCTTAAGACACGTGCACCGAAGAAGCATTCTTCAAAGTACATTATTGAAAGAAGAAAGAAGTAATCTGATTAATTAAGTAATTATGAGTCGTTCATTAAAAAAAGGCCCATATATCAGCGTAAAGCTGGAGAAGAAGGTGGCTGCTATGGAAGAAAGCGGCAAGAAGTCGGTCATCAAGACCTGGAGCCGTGCTTCCATGATATCTCCCGATTTTGTCGGCCACACTTTTGCAGTGCACAATGGTAATAAGTTTATTCCCGTATATGTCACAGAAAATATGGTAGGTCACAAGCTCGGCGAGTTTGCCCCGACCCGTATCTTCCGCGGACACGGCGGTAATAAGAAAAAATAACAAGGGCCATTGATATAAAAATTTTTGACAAGAAAAGAAATTAAATACAATGGGTGTAAGAAAAAGACAATCAGCCGAATTGAAGAAGGAAGCCCGTAAGTCGCAGGCATTTGCCAAGCTTCTCGACATCCCCTCGTCGCCTCGCAAGATGCGCCTGGTGGTCGACATGATCCGTGGCAAGGAAGTGTTCCGTGCACTTGGTATCCTTAAATTCTCTAATAAAGAAGCAGCTGCGCGCCTGGAGAAGTGTCTCCGCTCAGCAGTTGCCAACTGGGAAGCTAAAAACGAGCGTAAGGCAGAGAGCGGCGAGCTCTATGTAAGCACAATCTTCGTAGGACCGGCTCCTATGTTGAAGCGTCTCCGTCCCGCTCCCCAGGGTCGTGGCTACAGAATCCGTAAACGTGCCAACCACGTGACATTGTATGTGGACACAATTGATAAAACTAAAACAACTAAAGAATAAGAGATGGGACAGAAAGTAAATCCAATAAGCAACCGCTTAGGTGTCATCCGTGGTTGGGACTCTAACTGGTATGGTGGCAAGAAGTACGGTGATAATTTGCTCGAGGATTCCAAGCTCCGCAAATATCTTGAAGTCCGTCTCGCCAAGTCAAGTGTTTCTCGCATCGTTATCGAGCGTACACTCAAGCTCATCACCATCACTATCTGCACCTCACGTCCCGGACTTATCATAGGCAAGGGCGGCGCTGATGTAGACAAGCTGAAGAAGGAGCTTATGAAGATTACCGACAAGGATGTACAGATTAACATCTTTGAGGTAAAGCGTCCTGAGCTTGACGCACAGATTGTCGCTGCCAACATCGCCCGTCAGATCGAGGGCAAGATCGCTTACCGCCGTGCTGTGAAGATGGCTATCCAGAGCACAATGCGCAGCGGCGCCGAGGGCGTGAAGATTCAGATCAGCGGCCGTCTGAACGGAGCCGAGATGGCTCGTAGCGAAATGTTCAAGGAGGGTCGTACACCGCTCCACACACTTCGCGCCGACATCGACTACGCTCTCGTAGAGGCCCACACCAAGGTAGGTGTGATAGGTGTAAAGGTATGGATTTGCCGTGGTGAGGTGTACGGAAAGCGTGAGCTTGCCCCCGTCTTCGCCAATTCAGGCAAGGAAAGCCGTGGCGGCAACAACGGGGCTCCTCGTGGCAACCGTTTCCGCAAACCGAAAAACAATCGTTAACGAATTGAAACAAGACAACAATGTTACAACCAAAGAAAACCAGATTTCGCCGTCAACAGAAAGGCCGCATGAAAGGCAACGCTCAGCGTGGCAATCAGCTTGCCTTCGGTTCGTTTGGCATTAAGACTTTGGAATCAAAGTGGATCACCGGTCGTCAGATCGAGGCAGCCCGTATCGCAGTGACACGTTACATGCAGCGTCAGGGTCAGGTTTGGATCCGCATATTCCCCGATAAGCCTATTACCAAGAAGCCTGCCGAGGTGCGTATGGGTAAAGGTAAAGGTAACCCCGAAGGATTCGTTGCGCCCGTAACCCCGGGCCGTATCCTTATCGAGCTTGAAGGCGTACCCTTCGACGTGGCAAAAGAGGCACTCCGCCTTGCAGCCCAGAAGCTCCCCGTGACCACCAAGTTTATTGTGCGCCGCGATTATGACCCAACTCAAAACGTGTAAAAGATTATGAAGAAAGAAGAAATAAAAGAACTCAGCACCCAGGATCTCAAGGATCGTCTTGAGCAGGCACAGAAAGATTATCTTCAGGCGAAGATCAATCATGCCGTTTCTCCGCTCGATAATCCCGCGTCCATTACACGTGACCGTAAAATGATTGCACGCATGAAGACAGAGTTGCGTCAGCGTGAACTAAACAATAAATAATCCCAAGAAATGGAAGAAAAGAGAAATTTAAGAAAAGAGCGTATTGGGGTTGTCTCGTCAAACAAGGGTGACAAGACCATCACTGTCATGGTGAAGTGGAAGGAGAAGCACCCCATTTACGGTAAATTTGTCAACAAGACAAAGAAGTATCACGCTCACGACGAGAATAATGAGTGCAGCATAGGCGACACCGTAAGACTTATGGAGACCCGCCCTCTGAGCAAGACTAAGAGATGGAGATTAGTAGAAATAATCGAAAAAGTTAAGTAATTATGATACAGACTGAATCACGTTTGACTGTTGCAGACAACAGTGGGGCAAAGGAGGCGCTTTGCATCCATGTACTTGGCGGTACAGGTCGTCGTTACGCGTCGGTAGGTGACATCATCGTAGTGTCGGTGAAGAGCGTCATCCCGTCGTCTGACGTAAAGAAGGGTACTGTATCAAAGGCTGTGGTAGTGCGCACCAAGAAAGAGGTGCGTCGTCCCGACGGCTCCTATATCCGCTTTGACGACAACGCGTGTGTGTTGTTGAACAATGCAGGCGAGCTTCGCGGAACACGTATCTTCGGCCCGGTTGCCCGCGAACTTCGCGCCACCAACATGAAGATTGTTTCGCTCGCCCCTGAAGTACTTTAATCCATAGTAAAAGAAGTAAACCACAATGAGCAAATTAAATATTAAAAAGGGCGATACCGTTTACGTGCTTTCAGGCGAGGACCGCGGGAAGACCGGTCGAGTGCTGACAGTGCAGGTAAGCAAAGATCGCGCTATCGTTGAAGGTATCAACATGGTATCTAAGAGTACCAAGCCAAATGCAAAGCATCCGCAGGGCGGCATCATCAAGATTGAAGCTCCGGTGCATATCTCCAACCTCGCACTCCTCGACCCCAAGACAGGCAAGCCCTGCCGCGTAGGCCGTCGCAAGAATGAGGAAGGAAAGACAGTACGTTATTCTAAAAAATCAGGAGAGGAGATTAAGTAATGAGCACAGCCACTCTTAAGAAAGACTATAAGGAGCGCATTGTCCCCGCTCTTGAGAAAGAGTTTAACTACTCGACAGTGATGCAGGTGCCCCGCCTGGAGAAGATTGTCATCAACCAGGGTCTTGGCGCCGCCACTCAGGACAAGAAGATTATCGAGACTGCAATCAACGAGCTTACAGCCATCACCGGACAGAAGGCAGTGGCTACTCTCTCGAAGAAGGATATCTCTAACTTCAAGGTGCGTAAAAAGAACCCCATCGGTGCGCGCGTGACTCTTCGCCGCGAGAGAATGTATGAGTTCCTGGAGCGCCTTATCCGTGTGGCTCTGCCCCGTATCCGCGACTTCAAGGGTATCGAGAGCAAGCTCGACGGCCGTGGCAACTATACCCTCGGTATCACCGAGCAGATCATCTTCCCTGAAATCAATATCGACTCGATTTCGAAGATGATGGGTATGAACATCACATTTGTGACTTCAGCCAAGACCGATGAAGAGGGTTACGCTCTCTTTAAGCAATTTGGTCTACCGTTCAAGAACGCTAAAAACAACTAAGATTATACTATGGCTAAAGAATCAATGAAGGCTCGTGAAGTGAAGAGAGCCAAGCTCGTAGCAAAGTATGCCGAAAAGAAGGCAGCCCTCAAGGCAGCCGGCGACTACGAAGGCCTCCAGAAACTTCCCAAGAATGCTTCTTCAGTGCGTCTGCACAACCGCTGCAGCATCACTGGCCGTCCGAAGGGTTACATGCGTCAGTTTGGCATCTCACGTATCCAGTTCCGTGAAATGGCATCTGCCGGACTTATCCCGGGTGTTAAGAAAGCAAGCTGGTAAAAATCACGAGACCCAGATAAACGCGAGTATTAAATATTGTTCGGATAATCCCGAATCAATTTAAACAAATCAATAAAATGACTGATCCAATAGCAGATTATTTAACAAGATTGAGGAACGCAATCAAAGCTCAGCACAGAGTAGTAGAGATTCCCGCCTCAAACTTGAAAAAAGAAATCACCAAGATTCTTTTTGAACAGGGCTACATTCTTAACTATAAGTTTGTAGAGGGTGAAAATCCCGCAGGCGTCATCAAGATTGCCTTGAAGTATGATCCGGTCGACAAGGTTAACGCTATCAAGAGCCTGAAGCGTGTGTCACGTCCCGGTCTTCGTCAATATACCGGCTACAAAGAAATGCCGAGAGTTTTAAACGGGTTAGGTATTGCCATACTTTCTACCTCTAAGGGAGTCATGACCAACAAGAAGGCGCGTGAGCTCAAGGTAGGCGGTGAGGTATTGTGTTATGTTTACTAATTATAGGAGGAAACAGCAATGTCAAGAATAGGTAAAGCCCCCATAGAAATCCCTGCCGGTGTGACAGTCACTGTAAATGGTGATGTTGTTACAGTAAAGGGTCCGAAAGGCGAACTCTCGCAGAAAGTCAATCCTGAACTTACTATAAAGGTTGAAGACGGACATGTGACTCTCACCCGTCCTTCAGACGACCGCGAGCACCGCGCTCAGCATGGTCTGTACCGCGCCTTGATTCACAACATGGTTGTGGGCGTGTCACAGGGCTACCGCAAGGAGATGGAGCTCGTCGGCGTAGGTTATCGTGCCACTTCCGAAGGTCAGGTGCTTGAGCTGTCACTCGGCTTCTCCCACGCTATATTCATCAAGCTTCCCAAGGAAGTTAAAGTAGAGGCAAAGACCGAGCGTAACAAGAATCCTCTTATTATTCTTGAGAGCGACGACAAGCAGCTGCTTGGTCAGGTATGTGCCAAAATCCGTTCGCTCCGCAAGCCTGAGCCTTACAAGGGTAAGGGTATCAAGTTTGTCGGCGAGGTTATCCGTCGCAAGTCCGGTAAATCGGCAGGTGCTAAATAATTAAAGTAGACAGAATCATGATATCCAAGATACAAAGAAGAAACAAAATCAAGACACGTATCCGTGGTAAAGTGTCTGGCACCGCCGCTCGTCCCCGTATGACGGTGTTCCGCAGCAACAAGCAGATTTATGTCCAGGTAATCGACGACCTCGCAGGCAACACTCTCGTTGCATGCTCTTCAAAGGGTCTCGAAGGCGGCACCAAGACCGAGGTTGCAGCCAAGGTCGGCAAGGCAATCGCTGAGAAGGCTCTTGCCGCAGGCATCACTGAAGTAGTTTTCGACCGTAATGGCTATCTGTTCCATGGTCGTGTTAAATCATTGGCTGACGCAGCTCGCGAAGGCGGACTTAAATTTTAAGAATCATGGCAAATAAGAATAACAGAGTTAAATCTACCAACGATCTCGAACTTAAGGATCGTCTCGTTGCCATCAACCGCGTTACCAAGGTTACAAAAGGTGGTCGTACATTCACTTTCGCGGCTATCGTCGTGGTCGGCAATGAAAACGGCATTGTAGGCTGGGGTCTCGGAAAGGCAAATGAGGTTACCGCCGCTATCGCCAAGGGCGTGGAGGCTGCTAAGAAAAACCTTATCCGTGTGCCGGTGCACAAAGGCACCATTCCTCACGAGCAGGAGGCTAAGTTTGGCGGTTCACGCGTTATCCTCAAGCCCGCTTCTCACGGTACCGGAGTAAAGGCCGGTGGTGCGATGCGTGCCGTGCTTGAGAGCGTGGGTGTGACCGACGTGCTTGCTAAGTCTAAAGGCTCGTCTAACCCCCATAACCTTGTGAAGGCAACCATCGAGGCTCTCGGAGAGATGCGCAGCCCGCTTCAAGTGGCACAGAATCGTGGTGTTTCACTCGAAAAAGTGTATAACGGTTAAATCAACTTGAACAATGGCAAAAATTAAGATAACTCAGATTAAGAGCCGCATCAATGCGCCGAAGGTCCAGAAATTGACCCTTGACGCGCTTGGCTTGAAGAAAATGCATCATTCGGTGGTTAAGGAAGACACCCCCGACGTGATGGGAATGGTTAACCGCGTTCATCACCTCGTTGAAGTGACCAACGCATAATTCAGGACTTACAGTTATGGAATTAAATACTATTCAGCCCGCCGTAGGGTCAAACAAGAAGAAAAAGCGTATTGGTCGTGGTCCCGGTTCCGGCAAGGGTGGTACATCTACCCGCGGACACAAGGGTGCCAAGTCTCGTTCGGGCTATTCCCGCAAGATCGGTTTTGAAGGTGGTCAGATGCCGCTTCAGCGCCGTCTTCCGAAGTTTGGCTTCAAGAACATCAACCGTGTAGAGTACAAGGCTATCAATGTGGGCGACCTCGATACCCTTGCTGCTGCGAAAAATCTCGAGAAGATCGGTCTTGAAGAGCTTCGTGCCGCCGGTTTCATCTCACGCAAGCAATTGGTGAAGATTCTTGCGACCGGTACTATCACACGTGCAATCGCTGTTGAAGCCAATGCTTTCTCTGAAGCCGCCCAAAAGGCAATCGAGGCAGCCGGTGGTTCAATCGCTAAAGTTTAATTATAATGAGATTTGTTCAAACCATCAAAAACATTTGGACAATCGAAGAGCTCCGTAAGCGTCTCCTCGTGACATTCCTTCTGGTATTCGTCTACCGGTTGGGATGTTACGTGGTGCTTCCGGGTATCCACCCCGATGACCTTGACGCACTCGCCAAGTTTACCTCGGGCAGTGGTCTGATGCAGCTCCTCGATATGTTCTCCGGTGGTGCGTTCTCCCAGGCATCAATCTTCGCGCTGGGTATCATGCCTTACATTACCGCGTCAATCGTGATACAGTTGCTGGGCATGGTGCTTCCGTCGTTCCAGAAGATGCAGAGGGAAGGAGAGAGCGGTCGCCAGAAGTTAAATCAGTACACACGTTACCTTACAGTGGCTATCCTGTTGCTCCAGGGTCCGGCGTATCTTATGAACCTGCAATACCAGGTCAACGGTGCGGGCGGTCACGCCTCTATGGGTTTCTGGACCATCCTTTATCTCACGATCATTCTTGCCGCCGGCTCAATGTTTATTATGTGGCTTGGCGAGCGTATCACTGACCGTGGCATAGGTAACGGTATATCTTTCATCATCCTCGTGGGTATTATAGCCCGTCTGCCGCAGGCTCTTTATTATGAATTTGTCAGCCGTCTCCCCGGTTCAACCGGTTCGGAGGGCGGTCTCGTGATGTTCATCGTGGAGCTTGTATTGCTTTTCGCCGTGACAGTAGGTGCAGTGCTTCTCGTGCAGGGTACGCGCAAGGTGCCCGTGCAGTATGCAAAGCGCATCGTAGGCAACAAGCAGTATGGCGGCGCGCGCCAGTATATCCCCCTGAAGGTTAATGCAGCCGGTGTGATGCCCATTATTTTCGCGCAGGCAATTATGTTCGTGCCCATCACCCTCGCAGGTTTTGGCGCTAACGAGAACTCGATTTTCGCCAAGTTCTCCGACATTAACGGTCTGGCTTATAATATCACATATTTCATCCTTATTGTTGCATTTACTTATTTCTATACGGCTATCACGGTACGTCCTACCGAGATGGCAGACAATATGAAGCGCAACAACGGATTTATCCCCGGTGTTAAGCCCGGCAAGAAGACAGTGGAGTATCTCGACTCCATCATGTCGCGCATCACATTGCCAGGCTCTCTCTTCCTTGGTATTGTAGCGATTATGCCTGCGTTTGCTCGCCTCTTCGGCGTCAGCCAGAATTTTGCCCAGTTCTTCGGCGGTACTTCATTGCTGATTCTCGTCGGTGTAGTGCTTGACACACTACAGCAGATTGAGTCTCACCTGATGATGCACCACTACGACGGACTTATGAAAGATGGTAAGATTAAAGGTCGCACGACCGGCAGCGCTTATTGATTAAGTTGAATTTTTGATTTATCATCGATAAATGATCTATCTCAAGACATCAGAAGAAATAGCGCTTATGCGCGAAGCCTGTAATCTCGTGAGTCGCACACTTGGTGAAGTCGCCAAGTGGGTGACTCCCGGTGTTACGACTCTTAAGCTCGATACTATCGCGCGCGAGTTTATACAGGACAATGGCGGAAAGCCTGCTTGCCTCGGCTACGGCGGGTTTCCCGGCACTCTTTGTATTGAGGTCAACGAGGTAGTGGTTCACGGATTTCCTTCCAACTATGCCCTCCGCGAGGGTGACATCGTGGGGCTTGACTGTGTGGTCGAGCTTAACGGTTATAACGGCGACCAGTGCTATACATTCCCGGTAGGGGAGGTGTCGCCTGAGGTGATGGCTCTCTTGAAGACGACAAAGGAGTCGCTTTACAAAGGCATCGCTGCCTGCAAGGAAGGAAACAGGATAGGGGATATCGCCAACGCCGTGCAGACCTACTGCGAGCGTCGCGGCTATTCCATCGTCAGGGAGATGTGCGGTCACGGTATCGGCAGGAGCATGCACGAAGATCCCGAAGTGCCCAACTACGGGCGCAAAGGCATGGGCGCGCTCATCAAAAACGGTATGTGCATCGCCATCGAGCCGATGGTCAACATGGGCAAGCGCAACATCGTGATAGGCAAGGATGGCTGGACATGCCGCACCCGCGACGGTCAGCCCTCGGCTCATTACGAGCACACGGTAGCCATCATGGGCGGCGAAACCGAAATCCTCACTACTTTTGACTATGTGGATCAGGTATTGGGTAATAACGCAATTTAAACTTATTTTATGGCAAAACAGGCTGCAATCGAACAAGACGGTACAATAGTGGAGGCGTTAAGCAACGCGATGTTCCGTGTCGAACTTGAAAACGGGCATGAAATCACAGCCCACATTTCCGGAAAGATGCGTATGCACTATATCCGCATCCTCCCCGGCGACAAGGTACGCGTGGAGATGTCGCCCTATGACTTGTCCAAAGGCAGAATTGCATTTAGATACAAATAATAAAAACAACAATAAGATATGAAAGTAAGAGCCTCAATTAAGAAGCGTACTCCCGACAGCAAGATTGTGCGTCGTAAGGGTCGCCTTTACGTGATTAATAAGAAAAATCCGAAGTATAAACAGCGCCAAGGATAATTTTTAGTATTTTTGCAGAAAATTTAGTCAATCAATATGGCAGTTAGAATCGTGGGAGTGGATCTCCCCCAAAACAAAAGAGGTGAAATCGCCTTGACTTATATATTCGGCATCGGTCGTAGCGCCGCTAACTCTATCCTTGAGAAAGCCGGAGTTGACAAAAACATCAAAGTTAAAGACTGGACCGACGCCCAGGCTGCTGCTGTGCGTGAGGTAATCGGCGCCAACTACAAGGTAGAGGGTGACCTCCGCAGCGAAATCCAGCTCAATATCAAGCGTCTGATGGATATCGGCTGCTACCGCGGAATCCGTCACCGTATCGGTCTGCCCGTGCGTGGTCAGAGCACCAAGAATAATGCCCGTACTCGCAAGGGTCGCAAGAAAACAGTTGCTAACAAGAAGAAAGCTACAAAATAATAAATTAGTATGGCAAAAAAGACAGTCGCAGCAAAGAAGAGAAATGTCAAGGTTGACGCTAACGGTCAGCTTCACGTACACTCGTCTTTCAACAACATTATCGTGTGCCTTGCCAACTCGGAAGGTCAGGTCATCTCCTGGTCAAGCGCTGGTAAGATGGGCTTCCGTGGCTCAAAAAAGAACACTCCCTATGCAGCCCAGATGGCGGCACAGGATTGCGCAAAGGTCGCTTACGACCTCGGTCTGCGCAAAGTGAAAGCCTATGTTAAAGGCCCCGGCAACGGCCGTGAGTCTGCTATCCGTACCGTTCACGGTGCCGGTATCGAAGTCACTGAAATCATCGACGTGACTCCGCTTCCCCACAACGGATGCCGTCCTCCCAAGCGTCGTCGCGTATAATAAGATCTTTATTTAAAGTTACTTTCACTTATCTATCAACTGAGGCTTTTGACTGTGAAGCGGCATTGAATGTGAATAGACCACAATTTTTATCACCTCTCTGTGGTCGCGGCTGCACTAAGATGAACGAACCATAGTCAATCCCAAAATTTAAGATTTTACAAAAAATGGCTAGATATACCGGTCCAAAAACAAAGATTGCCCGCAAATTCGGCGAGCCCATCTTCGGTGCTGACAAAGTTCTTGCTAAGAAGAATTACCCCCCGGGACAGCACGGCGTAAACAAGCGCCGCAAGTCATCGGAGTATGGCGTACAGCTCCGTGAAAAGCAGAAAGCTAAATACACTTACGGTGTACTCGAAAAGCAGTTCCATAACCTGTTTGACCGTGCTTCACGCACTAAGGGTATCACCGGTGAGGTGCTTCTCCAGCTTCTCGAGTCTCGCCTCGACAACATCGTTTATCGTCTTGGCATCGCTCCTACACGCGCAGCTGCCCGTCAGCTTGTGCTTCACCGTCACATCACTGTCAACGGCAGCGTGGTGAACATCGCTTCTTACCATGTTGAGCCGGGTGACGTTGTAGGTGTACGTGAGCGTTCCAAGTCGCTTGAGGTCATCGCTGACGCTCTCGCAGGTTTCAACCACAGCAAGTATCCTTGGTTGGAATGGGACGAAAGCACCAAGTCAGGCAAGATGCTTCATGTGCCTACCCGCGAAGATATCCCCGAAAACATCAAGGAGCAGCTTATCGTTGAGTTGTATTCTAAATAATCATTTTAACACGTAGATCCATGGCTATTTTAGCATTTCAGAAACCTGACAAAGTTGTCATGTTGGAAGCCGATAATTTCTTCGGTAAATTCGAGTTCAAGCCATTGGAGCCCGGATATGGTATAACTGTGGGTAATGCGCTCCGCCGCATTCTCCTTTCTTCACTTGAAGGATATGCCATATCCTCGATTCGCATCGATGGCGTAAAGCATGAGTTCGACACTATCCCCGGTGTAAAGGAAGATGTCACCAACATCATCCTTAACATCAAGAAAGTCGACCTTAAGCAGATAGTCGAAGATGCCGAAAGTGAAAAGGCTACAATCACAGTGTCAGGTCAGGAGGTGTTCAAGGCCGGTGACATTGGCAAGGTGCTTACAGGATTTGAGGTTCTCAATCCCGACCAGGTCATTTGTCATTTGGATCCCGGTGCAAGTTTTCAGCTTGACATTACGATCAACAAGGGTCGCGGTTGGGTTCCCGCTGAGGAAAATGCCAATCCCGCCGACGCTATCGACGTTATCGCGATCGACTCGATTTACACGCCGATCAAAAACGTGAAGTACACAGTTGAAAACTTCCGCGTCGACCAAAAGACCGACTACGAAAAATTGATTATTGAGATTACCACCAATGGCTCTATCCTCCCCAAGGATGCTCTCAAGGAGGCGGCCAAGATTCTTATCTACCACTTCATGCTCTTCTCCGACGAGAAGATTACCCTCGAGACTACCGAGACCGACAGTAACGAGGAATTTGACGAGGAAGTATTGCGTATGCGCCAGCTTCTCAAGTCTAAGCTTGTGGATATGGATCTTTCAGTGCGCGCACTCAACTGTCTTAAGAGCGCCGAGGTCGAGACTCTGGGCGAGCTGGTGGTCTTCAACAAGACTGACCTCTTGAAATTCCGTAACTTCGGTAAGAAGTCGCTCACCGAGCTTGACGAGCTTCTCGCCAATCTTAACCTGTCGTTCGGAATGGATATTTCAAAATATAAATTAGATAAAGAGTAATAAACGATGAGACATAATAAAAAATTCAACCATCTTGGCCGCAAGAAGGCTCACCGCGACGCCTTGCTCGCTAACATGACCATCTCGCTCATCATGCACAAGCGTATTTTCACTACGCTTGCAAAGGCTAAAGCTCTTCGCATGTATGCTGAGCCGCTGATCAACCGCGCTAAGGAGGACAACACTCCTAACCGCCGTCTGGTGTTCAGCCACCTTCAGAACAAATATGCCGTCACCGAGCTTTTCCGTGAGGTAGCGCAGAAAATCGCCGACCGCAACGGCGGTTACACCCGCATCATCAAGACCGGCAACCGTCTTGGTGATAACGCGAAGACCTGCTTCATCGAGCTTGTTGACTACGATGAAAACATGATGAAGGAAGCAGCAGCCAAGAAGTCGACCCGCACCCGCCGCTCTCGCAAGAGCAGCAGTGCAGAGAAGGCAGCTCCCGCAGCAGAGGCTCCCGTAGCCGAAGCTCCCGCAGCTGAGACTCCTGCCGCTGAATAATTTCCATCAGGATATTCAACCCTTAAATGCCGCCATCTGGAAAAACTTTCCGGTAGGCGGCATTTTTTCTTGACGCTAAGATTTGCCCGCGGTGCGGGGCGCTCACCGGTGCTTGCGGGCTAATATAATGAAATGATTATTTTTATTAAGCATTTTTGTTAATCGTACAGCGAAATTTTTTGTATCTTTGTCAACACTTAGATGACCAAAATTTATCCACAACATAATTTTTTATTAGAAACATTATGAAAATTGAAAAAATCATTGGACGTGAGGTCCTTGACTCTCGTGGTAACCCCACTGTAGAAGTAGATGTAGTTCTTGAATCAGGCGCTTTCGGCCGTGCTTCCGTTCCCTCTGGTGCTTCTACCGGTGAAAACGAGGCTCTCGAGCTTCGTGACGGCGATAAGAGCCGTTACATGGGAAAGGGTGTGACTAAGGCTGTGGCTAATGTCAATGGTCCTATCGCACAGGCTCTCGTAGGCATGTCGGCTCTCGATCAGATTAAGATTGACGAGACTATGCTTGCTCTTGACGGTACTGAGACAAAGTCTAACCTCGGTGCTAACGCTATCCTCGGTGTGTCTCTCGCAGTTGCCAAGGCTGCTGCCGACTATCTTGACCTCCCCCTTTACAAATATATCGGCGGATGCAACTCTTACGTTCTCCCCGTGCCTATGATGAACATCATCAATGGTGGTGCTCACTCTGATGCTCCTATCTGTTTCCAGGAGTTCATGATCCGTCCTATCGGCGCATGCTGCTTCAAGGAAGGTATCCGCATGGGTACCGAGGTGTTCCACAACCTCAAGAAGGTGCTCCACGACCGCGGTCTCTCTACTGCAGTAGGCGACGAGGGTGGTTTCGCTCCCGCGCTTGACGGTACTGAGGATGCTCTTAACGTGATCATCAAGGCTATCGAGCTTGCAGGCTATGTTCCCGGAAAGGATGTCACCATCGGTCTTGACTGCGCTTCTTCGGAGTTCTACAAGGATGGTCTTTACGACTACACCTGGAAGCAGGGTCCCGACGCTCCCAAGTTGACTTCTCAGCAGCAGGCTGAATATCTCAAGACTCTTGTTGAGAAATATCCTATCGACTCTATCGAGGACGGTATGGACCAGAACGACTGGGAAGGCTGGAAGATTCTTACCGACCTTATCGGCAAGCGTTGCCAGCTCGTAGGCGACGACCTCTTCGTTACCAACGTCAAGTATCTTAAGAAGGGTATCGAGCTTGGCTGCGCCAACTCAATCCTTGTAAAGGTTAACCAGATTGGTTCGCTTACCGAAACTCTCCGTGCAGTTGAGCTCGCTCAGCGCAACGGTTACACTGCAGTCATCTCTCACCGTTCAGGCGAGACTGAAGACGCTACTATCGCTGACATCGCTGTGGCTACCAACGCAGGTCAGATCAAGACCGGTTCTGCAAGCCGTTCCGACCGTATGGCTAAGTACAACCAGCTTCTCCGCATCCAGGAGCAGCTCGGCTCTGATGCTGAATATGGTTATGGCAAGCGCACCAAGATGCCCCAGGAATAATCAACCTTCGACATTATACAAGAAAAGCTACGGACTGCGGTCCGTAGCTTTTTTTATGCCCTGCGGTGTGATCGCTTCGTTTACTCGTTGAGTCGTATAACCCTTATGCCGTTGGCTGTGCGGTTACGTCTCAGATACTCCTTCAGCGGGTGCTTGTCCACGACCACGCTACCCGCCGCCGAGGAGGCATGCATCAGGTATGGCTCGCCCTTCTCGATTACGATTATGCCTGTATGCTGCACGTCGAGTCCCTGTGTCTTTGTCGTGATAAGCACTATGTCGCCCTCCCGCAGTTGTGCCGCTATTTCTTTGACCGTTAGTTTGCCCGATTTGATATATGGATAGCGATGGTTGCGGTAGCCAAGCTCGGTATTGCGTATCTTGTCGTAGTTTAGTGAGTCGGCAAGCGCCGGATATTTCTCCCTGTTCCGGCTCATGAAGTCGAGCGATTTCACCTGGTGCTCGCAGCCCGCAAGCGTCCCGGTCACATCCTTGAAGTTGCCTCGGTGCACATTGTCGACCACCCAGTCGCTCAGGTAATGCAGGCGCGACCCGTAGCCGTTTACTTCGCCCGACCGGTATCTCATCCTCTCCAGGTTATATGCGAAATCGCGCCACGATGTGCGTCCTTCACCTATAGTATAGGCAAGAGCCATTACCGTCTCCACGTAGGTCGTGCAGTCCAGTTCGTCAAGATTTATGGTGAGGCGCTCCGTTTCACCTTCCGGGGCTTCAAGCGTTCCTCCCTTGTAAGGTGTGCCGAGAAATAGTTTCCCGATGTATGCCACACGTGCTTCCGGAGTCATCCCGTCAGTGGCTTTTGTCGCGTCAAGAAGTATTGCGCTTATTTTTGTCGTGTCACTTGCTTCGTCGTGAAATCGTATATCGTGCAGGTTGGCGCAGTTTGCGGTCAGGGCTGCTGTCAGAACTATTCCGGTTAAAAAGTGTTTCATCATATTTGTCATATTCTATAATAACAAAATTAGTAAATCCGCTCCATATACCCAAATTTTCATTTCCATCTATATCCATTACCATTATATCAGGAGATTGATGAAAAATTGTAAGTGATGCAAGTTGCTGATTGATAGCTGATAGTGCGATTGGCTGAAATTTTTCTTGAAAAAAGTCGTGAAAATATTTGGAGGGTTCAAATATATCGCATAACTTTGCACTCGCTTTTGGGAAAGCAACGAATTGCAAAAGAGTTTGCAGCCGATGAATAATCGGGACTGAAATTAAAAATATGTTAAAGATTTTGTCAGTTCAAAATTTTGACTTAACTTTGCAAAACCTTTCCGCCAATAATTTGGCAGACGAAAGCGCAAGAACATTGAAATGATTAAATAGACAAGAAACAGTACAAGAGCATTAAAAATAATGCCTCAAGTCAATTCAAGTCCAGATAAGTCAAGCGATGATGAGCCGGGGGCTTCGTGAAAGTATGAAATAAATAAAAAAAAGATACAAACAACGGAGAGTTTGATCCTGGCTCAGGATGAACGCTAGCGACAGGCCTAACACATGCAAGTTGAGGGGCAGCGGGGGAGAGAGCTTGCTCTCTCCTGCCGGCGACCGGCGCACGGGTGAGTAACGCGTATGCGACCTGCCCTGCACAGTGGGATAACCCGGAGAAATCCGGACTAATACCGCATGCCCCCGCGGGGCTGCATGGCTCCGCGGGGAAAGGAGGCGACTCCGGTGCAGGATGGGCATGCGTGACATTAGCTAGTCGGCGGGGTAACGGCCCACCGAGGCGACGATGTCTAGGGGTTCTGAGAGGAAGGTCCCCCACACTGGTACTGAGACACGGACCAGACTCCTACGGGAGGCAGCAGTGAGGAATATTGGTCAATGGGCGGGAGCCTGAACCAGCCAAGTCGCGTGAGGGAAGACGGTCCTATGGATTGTAAACCTCTTTTGTCAGGGAGCAAGTGCCCCACGTGTGGGGAGCTGAGAGTACCTGAAGAAAAAGCATCGGCTAACTCCGTGCCAGCAGCCGCGGTAATACGGAGGATGCGAGCGTTATCCGGATTTATTGGGTTTAAAGGGTGCGTAGGCGGAACTCCAAGTCAGCGGTAAAAATTCGGGGCTCAACCCCGTCGTGCCGTTGAAACTGGAGTCCTTGAGTGGGCGAGAAGTATGCGGAATGCGTGGTGTAGCGGTGAAATGCATAGATATCACGCAGAACCCCGATTGCGAAGGCAGCATACCGGCGCCCAACTGACGCTGAAGCACGAAAGCGTGGGTATCGAACAGGATTAGATACCCTGGTAGTCCACGCAGTAAACGATGGATACTAGCTGTCCGGGGGGATTGACCCCTGGGTGGCACAGCGAAAGCGTTAAGTATCCCACCTGGGGAGTACGCCGGCAACGGTGAAACTCAAAGGAATTGACGGGGGC
>OIYT01000485.1_pt1 | contig 38651 bp, 39 predicted proteins | sample 1588201 | NCBI WGS metagenome assembly OIYT01 (sample SAMN03283260) | human gut metagenome | biome: human-associated habitat; material: feces | host: Homo sapiens | place: USA | collected 2013
CCTGCAAGATATCCGTCATACTCCGCAAGTACTCCTTCATTGGTTATTCTAAACGTAATATCCTTAGTCAGGCCCATATCATCCACTGGCAGCTTAGCAGTAAATGTCATGCCGGGCAGCAGGGTTACAGAATTCTCATTCTGTGCAAGCAGACGTTCTCTCGTCACGGCAGCATATGTTGTCATCTGAGATTCTGACAATATAAATGCGTCAACATCAAGTTTATCCATCATATCAAGATATCTTCTGTCATCGTCAGTGACGGGTATATAATATTTTCCACCATACTCATAGCAATCAGTTGCACTAATCTTCGTAATATCAGCTTCATTTGCCTCCGTATGTGTCGGAATATAATTATTGAAAATTCTGTTATCCCCTACCATTGTTATACCTGACATAGCTTCCTCCTCAATCCTAGATATCAGTCATATGGATATATATAATCCAATACTGCATTAAAGTCATATGTTGATGTTCCTGTTGTAACATTCTTCGCAACGAAGTCTACTCTGAGTAACGGCTGATACATAGGTTCTTTGCTATTCTTTATCTCTGTATAGCTAACATTGTTGAGCTTTATCTCAGTCTCATCACTCAGTGTCATCTTCATTGTCGGTTCACTGCATGTGTTATTGCATGCCCTCTTATCAAGATTTGCTCTTACTCCGACAAGAATTGCACCATCCGGCAGAGCCTCTCCGCGCGTTGTCTTGGTTACCGAGTACGCCTTCCTCATTGCAACTGTTGTTGTATACCTGCTGTTATTGGTAAATCTTATAAGATCTCCTATTGCAACACTGCCTCCCTTATATCCTATCTGATATGTTATAGTAAATGCAGCATTGCTTCCTGTACTTCCTGTCTTATTCTCTACAGTAACCTTATACTCACCAGCTTTACATGTAGTTCCTATTTCATTAACACATGACTCATTACCGCCTTTTCCTAGTTTATCTGACTGATATTTATTACCAAAAGCATCAACCGTTAATTTTATATCGGCATCTTCCGATACATTCTTAACACATACTTTCCAACCAAATGTAGATCTTGCCATTGATTCACTAAGATTAAACGTATATGTCTTTACCTCATTGGCATACGAGAAGCTGTCATTCACAGGCTGATTATATACCAGTTCTGTAGGTGTGGCACTTTCCGCTGCCTGTACATTCTTTGGCAGGCATACCATTGATGCCACCATCATTGCTGCTGCCAGAATACCGCTCATTACCTTTTTGTACTTAACCATACTAATCCTCCTCATAAGATAAATTTGTTTTACACCCTTATTACTAGCACCTGCATATGGTATTGTAAATACAATATAAAACATTTAGCCTGACATGCGTTTATATAGCCCTGAATGCATGGAATATTCTGTAAAAAAATATTTTATACGCCAAGTGTGCAAAAAAACTGCCGCCCAATGGACATCTTACGATATATCCATAAGGGCGGCAGCCTCCGATTCTTATTATTAATCCCTAATTATTATTTAATTGTTCATACCGAATTGCAATTATATGCTAATTAATACTCCGGCTCAATGAGACCATATGTATTACCTTTTCTCTTGTAGACGACATTAATCTGCTCTGTCTCTGAATTAAAGAACACATAGAAGCTGTGTCCGAGAAGCTCCATCTGTACGCACGCTTCTTCAGGATCCATAGGCTTAACATCAAATCTCTTGGTACGGATAATCTTAACATCCGCATCATCATCCACATATTCCTTGTCTATATATTCCTGAGCAAATGCTGCTGCATCCTGCTGCTTGTCAATCAGCTTATTCTTATACTTCTTAAGCTGTCTCTCAATTACCTCTTCTACGAGGTCAATTGATACATACATATCGTTGCTTACCTGCTCTGAACGGATTATGCTTCCCTTAACAGGTATTGTTACCTCTATCTTCTGTCTCTCCTTCTCAACGCTTAATGTTACTTTGACTTCTGTATCAGGTGCAAAGAACCTGTCCAACTTACCGAGCTTCTCCTCTACAGCTTCCTTAAGTCCATCTGTTACCTCGATATTTCTTCCTACTATTACGAATCGCATGATGTCCATCTCCTTTACCAGTAGATTTTACTTGAATTTATTATAACACAATTAACAAAAATAACAAGCTTTTTTCAATCAATTTATCGTTTTTGTCATTTTCGACAGGCATTTTATTGTAAATGTTGTGTCAAGTCTAAATTTGTTTTTTATTGTCATTTTATGTATTTTTTACATATTACACAAAACTAATGTTTGTTTTTTATCTCAAAAATTCACCTCAATCCACAGCATTTTTTTGTGGATAAAGTGGATAACTTAGTGCATAACTATTTTATAGCGTAAATATCGCACTTTTCAAGGGTGTTTTTTGTGGATAACTTGGTGACTTCTTTGGATAACTTTGTGCATTTGTAAACAGTGCAAAAAATTAGCGCTTTTTTTTGGGTATGATGCACAATATTACAAAAGTCAACACTATATGACAAATATAAATTTTCTAATAATTCATGTATATATTCTGAAAAATCAGGATAATCAGGCAGGCAGTTATATCTGCCACCCACCATCGAGTGTTATTATCTGGCCTGTCAGATATTCCGGAGCCTGCGCTATAAGCCTTATCATTGCCGCCGCTTCTTCAGGTCTTCCAAGTCTTCCAGCCGGAATCTCATTGATAAGCGCCTGCATTTCATCAGCTTCAAGGAATGCATTCATTGATGTGTCAATCGCTCCGCATGCCACTGCATTTACCCGGATATTACTCGGAGCAAGCTCTTTTGCAAGTGCCCTTGTGAATGCATTCAGCCCTCCCTTGGATGCGGAGTATGCTACCTCACATGATGCTCCGATATTACCCCACACTGAGGAAACATTTATAATACATCCTCTGCCGCTCTTAAGCATCATAGGTATCGCGCGGCGGCATGTATTGTACGCTGCCGTAAGATTGGTCGATATCACGGCATGCCACTCTACAGGTGTCATGTCCTGAAGCAGTCCTATATACGATATTCCGGCATTGTTCACAAGTATGTCTATACCCCCAAGTCCTTCCTGTGCCGCAGACATTACCCTGTCGGCGTCTTCGGCACTGCCGACATCTCCCATGCACATAACGCATCTGCACCCAAGCTCTGTTATCTGCGCATGCAGACTTCTAAGTGCCTCTTCGTCATGCGCACAGTTGACTGCAACATCATATCCGTTTTTTGCAAATTCCAGTGCAGCGGCACGTCCTATTCCTCTTCCTGCTCCGGTCACAAGCACCCTTTCCCGTGCTTCTTCCTTCACGCTTCCGGTATTACTGTTCATAAATTGCTCCTTCCTTTTCCAATATATTAAAGATAACTTCTATTCTATTCCTGTATGTGTGATTCTGCATGACAAACCTGCGCCCCTGCTCTGCAATCTGCCGGCGCTCATCATCATGTGCCAGATAATAATCCGCCTTACGGCGCATGTCGTCTATGCTTCCAAACCACGCCATATGCACACCATCCTCAAAATACGCCGGAAGCTCCGCCTGAAAGTTAGTCAGCACAAATCCTCCGCATGCCATTATATCCCAGACTCTCAATGGAATTCCGCTCCTTATATTGCGTATTGTGAAGTTCATGTTGATATCAGAACCGCAGAATACACGCGGCATATCGTTATGGTATTCTACACTTCCCATATTATGCACACCTTCAATAGGAAGATGGCTGTCTGTATACAGCTTCACCTCATGATTCATCCCAAGCAGTGAAAGGCAGCCGATTCTCTCACGCTGTGCCATCTTAAAGCCGAGAAAGGTTGTATTAAAAACAAGTCCCATATCCGACAGCGACCGTTCCGAATTCTTAAAATCTATAAGCTGCGAAAGCTGTGCAAGTATATCCGGCGTCAGCAGCCTGTCGAATATATTATCTCCGAATATATCAGCCTGCGCATTCATTGCAGCGTCAAAATACCCTTTAATGTAAGGTGTAAGCCTGTCTTCAATTCTGTCATAGGAATTCTTCTCATAGAGGCTTCCCACAAACGATATCTCCGACTCAAATCCCGTTGTATCTATATCTTCTGCCCTTGCCGCCATAAGATCATCCGCTGCGAGAGGAAGGTAATACACATGCCTGACACCTGCATTTTTAAAATAATAATACTGAACTTTATCAAATATAAATATAAAATTCACATCATTAAATACCGACTCATGATACATTGCTATAAGAGGGCTGTCACATGTCCATGATATATATGGGATACCGCACGTCTGGCATGCGTCCGACAGCTCGCCAAAATAATTCACCGTGAATACAATATCCGGTGTAAAGTCATTTATCTCATCTGCAAATCCTTCAACAACCGCCTGCCTTGACTCACCTGAGTCAGTATCATATTCAATAGTCTTTGTCCGGTGCCCCATGCTCTCGAACGCAGCGGTTATCGCGGGATAATTGTATACTTTCCATTTGTATATGAGAACCTTCATATTAATCTCCATTCCGCAGGCGCAAATTGCCGGAGGTATCGCGGACCTGATATCAGATTTGGCTCTGCGACAGATGCTATTTGTGGAGCCTGCGTCACAAACAGCCGTATACAGAAAAACGCATCCGAAGATTGTTATGTCTTACAGATGCGTTCTATCCTTAACCAATATTATATTATTTGAACTTTGCTTCTGTATCAAGCTCTATAATGCTTGCAAGTTCTGTAGATGATACTCTTATCATTCTGTGTCCCTTAATCAGTGTGTTCTGAATCTCAAGCATTGAACATACTGCTTTGACTTCTCCGTTCTTGCACATCACTGTGTGCTCATAACAGATGTTGCTTGAGAATACAAACTCTTCTCTAAGCTTGCCAACTATCTGCTTAATATCAAGACATGGAACAAGATCCTTATATGTAACCCCCTCCGCTATGTCTTCTCTTGTATATCCGAACATCTTCATGAAGCCCTCATCTGCCGTAATAATTCTTCCTGAACGGAGCTCCATTAAGCACTGTGAACACTCTAACTTGTGTACCTTTGTCTGATCCATGATTCCCATCTCCCATTAATAATCGATTAACTCTATGCTGTCATTATATATCAATAAGTGTATTTGCGCAATGTCTAATGTTGTGCAAGGAATGCGGCAGCAAGCCTGTCAAGGTTCCTCTGGTCAGATACTGACATTGTCTCCATCGCAGAATGCATTGCAAGAATAGGTATTCCTATATCTGCACTTCTCATCGGAAGCTGTGATGAGAGTATTGAACCAATCGTACTGCCGCCCGGAATATCCGACCTCAAGTAATTGACACTGCACTTCACCCCGTTATTACCGGCAAGTTCAAGGAGCTGTGCCGTCATATCGGCATCAGTGCAGTAATTCTGTCTGCTGCTGCACTTAATGGTAACACCGCTTCCCAGGCTTACTCCGGATGTCGAGTCGTATTTTTCGGGATGATTAGGATTATTGGCATGTGCAACATCGAGTGAAAGGAATTCTCCATTCATAACCATCGCCAGATATTCATTCCTGTCATACCCAAGCGATATGCATATTCTCTCTATTATATTGGCAAGCATGGAGCTGTCTGCACCATTCTTACTCCTGCTTCCGACCTCCTCATGGTCAAAGAATGCACTGAGGACTATTCCCTGATTGTCCTCTATTCCTGTTATTGCATCAAGACATGCCTTTTCAGAGCTTACATTATCAATTCCGCCAGCCATAAGAAGTTCTCTGTCTCTTCCGACATACACAGGCTTCTCGGCATTGTAAATGCTTATATCATAGCTTAATATATCTTCAGGCTTAACGCTCACATTGTGTATGCGGTGTATATGATAAGCAAGCTCCTCCCTGAAGCTGTAACCCTTCTCATTGCTGTCATTCAGTGCATGCATTTCCTGCGCATGTACTTCCTGTGCATATGCAAGAGGCAGCATGTCAATCTGCTTATTAAGCTCTATCCCTTCATTAATCTTGCGGTTCATGTGTATTGCAACATTGGGAATGACAAATGCAGGTCCATCAAAGTCAACAAGGAACTTTGCTGCCCTGCCATCCTTACCTCTTACCCATGCGCAGCCTGCCGCACCAAGCGGTCTGTCAAGCCATGTATTAAGAATCGCGCCGCCGTAGCTCTCTACATTAAGCTTTACATAGCTTCCCTGCTTAACCTCCGGATTCTCCTTTACCCTGAATCCCGGATGGTCTGTATGTGATGCAATTATCCTGAGCTTATCCTGTTTATCCGGAATGCCCATAGAAGCTGCAGCGCTTCCGGTTCTGAAAGCAATAACTGTTGTACCAAACGGACACACATAGTATCCGTGTCCCGGTTCGAGCTTCCACGCTTCATCTGTCTTAAGCTCAGTAAATCCACCGGTCTCATTAAGCTTTTTTATTATGTAATCCGAGGCATGGTATACTGACAATGCATTGGTAAGGAAATCAATCATCACTCTTCCTCCTGCTCTTTGCTTCCCGGCATTCTTACATCAATGCCGTTGACCTGTACACTGTCGCTTAATGTAATAAGAAGATACGGAACGTTGTCTATCATCCTTGTCTCCACAAGGTCGGTTCTGTCAGGCTTTACCTGCACAACAACATCCGGTGTCTTAATCTCAAACTTACGCGTACTTGCCACATTGGATGCAAGCAGAGGCTGTGTCATTGAACCGCCCGCTGCTTCTTCAAAATTATTCTCGAGCTCTTCTATCTTCCGGTTGTCAACGCCGCTTGCTGCGAGCAGATTAACAACCTCCTTTCTGCCAAGTTCAAGTGGTGTCTCATCATCCTTCTTTTCCTCAATAAGCTCTGTAAGCTGCTCGTGAATCTCCTTAACAACTTCAAATTCACACTCATCACCAAGCGTATCCTGAATTATCGCCTGGAAGGTCTCCTTCTGTCCGCCTGCTGTCATCGGAAGTGTACAGCCAAGCACTGTCTCAACGAAGTCGAACTTGAGCTCCTCTGCCTTGGAGGAATAATACAAAATGCTGTTCACATCTGCGCTTCTCTCGTTAAATGCAGGATAAAGGAAGCCCATTGCCGGCATATCCACTACCCAGTCACGTATTCTCTCATGAAACCCATTCTGCTCACTGTTATATGAAAGTCCCGGCTTGGACAGCTTAACAGGACATATGCAGCAGAGTATATGTCTGTATATCTCGTCCGATGCATCCTCCATCTCAATTCCGTCAGAGGTTCTGCCCGGAACGTCATACACTCCGTACACCAGAAGTATAAGATAGTTATCAGCCGTGTTGTAATTAGCTATAATCTCATCATAAAATGTCTCCAGCACCGCATCATCCTTAAGCTCACTGTCACGCAGATCCATAAGCTTCTGTTGTGATACCGTAACTTCGGTTGCTGCATCGGCAAATTCCATGTTGAGGATATTCCTGCCGAGTGTTCCCGTCATGCATTTTCTGAATATAGCCATATACTTGTGCATCTCATCCTGTGGAAGCGATAAAAATGCCTCGCGCATCATGGACTTTTTATTCTTGTCACCATCAACATAGCATCCGCAGATTGTTGATATGACACTGTTCTCGTTGGCAAAAAGCTTCTTAATCTCTGAAATCTCTTTTTTGTTCATTGCTTCTCCTTACCGTCCTAAAAATACAGGGCGTAAGCCGCAATCAACAGCCACGCCCTATAAATGATAATTTCATTAAGCAGATAGCGGGAATCGAACCCGTCTCTCCAGCTTGGGAAGCTGGCATTCTACCGATGAACTATATCTGCAGATATCATTAATATGATATCACTATAGAATTGCAATTGTCAACCAATCCCGAATCTCTTCTTAAGCCTTCTGCTGCAATATATAAATGCAGGAATCAGGAATATATCTGCTGCCACCCACGCACACGGATTAGCCATGCATGCTCCGTTGAACCTGAATACCGGAACAAGCGTGAATGCAACGACAGTTCTTGCAACCATCTCAAACACACCGGCAAGAACAGCAAAGCCCGCAAAGCCCATTCCCTGTATACAGAAACGTATGATATTAACGAGTGCAAGCGGTATGAAGAACAGCGCATTGACGATAAGAAATGTATGTGTCATCGCTATTACCTGCGTCTCCGATGCATCAACAAACAGCAGTGCTATGTAGCTTCCGAACAGATACTGTACCACAAGTGCCGCAATACTGTATACTGAACCCACTATCACGGCTGCACGTATTCCTGCACCTATTCTGTCGACCTCCTTGGCTCCTGCATTCTGGCCGCCGTATGTTGCCATTGTTGAACCAAGTGCATCGAACGGGCACGCGAAGAACATCTGAAGCTTACTTCCTGCCGTCATCGCAGCAACACTTACAGAACCGAGTGTATTAACCGATGTCTGTAAGATTACGCTTCCTATCGCTGTTATCGAATACTGAAGCCCCATCGGGACACCATTTACAATGAGGTTAATCGCATGCTGTCTGTGAATCTGTTTCTCACCCTTTTGGAACTTAAGCACGTCATACTTCTTATTCATGTAAATGAGACACAGAAGACCTGACACAAACTGTGATATATCTGTCGCCCACGCAGCTCCTGCAACTCCCATCTTAAGGCCTGTTATGAACCATATATCAAGGAATATATTCATAACCGCCGAAAGCACCAGGAATATTACGGGAGTCTTACTGTCTCCGAGCGCTCTTATTATACTTGATACGATATTATACAAAAATACTGTAGGTATTCCGGCAAATATTATTACTATGTAATTATATGAATGCCAGAAAATATTGTCCGGAGTCTTCATAAGTCTGAGAATTGACTGTGTGAACACAACCGAAAGTATAGTAAGTACTATCGAAAATACAATGCTCAGAATATAGCTGTTATAGACATATTTTCTAAGTTCCGAATACCTGCCTGCTCCGAACTGCTGGGCTATAGGTATTGCAAATCCACCGCATACGCCCATGCAGAAGCCGATTATCATAAAGTTAATTGAGCCTGTGGCTCCTACACCGGCAAGTGCCTCTACGCCAAGCGTCTTACCTACTATCATTGTATCTACAAGATTGTAGAACTGCTGAAAAAGCATTCCGAACAAAAGCGGAATGGAAAAACCGAGAATAAGCTTCATCGGCGAGCCTTTTGTCATATCCCTGACCATTGTTATTACCTCATGATTGTGATATTGATATCAAGACTGCCCTGTTCTTGCCTTTATGTAAGCCTCTATGACATCCGCAGTCTTCTCAAGCCCAAGTCTGCTGCTGTTGATGAGCAGATCGTAATATCTCGAATCGCCCCACTTGCCATCACTGTAATAATTATGATATGACTTGCGCTTTTTGTTCTTAGCCCTTATCATTCTTGCAGCTTCAGCCTCCGATACATTCACGATTCTGCTGATTCGCTCAATCTTCCTGTCATCATCCGCCGTCACAAATATAGTTATAAGTCCCTTATTCCCCGCAAGTATAGCATCTGCACAGCGCCCTACTATTACAAACGAATCTCCTCTTGATGCCATTGCACGTATGTAGTCAAACTCCATATTGGCAAGACCGTCTTCTGGAGCATTGCTGTAACCGCGAACTGTCTGCGATACAAATGCACGTCTCGGAGATTCATCATACTTCTCAATTGCCGAAACGTCAATACCTTTTTCACGGGCAACTTCACTAAGAAGATTCCTGTCATAAAATGGAAGATTCATTCTCTCAGCAATCATCTTTGCAATCTCATGTCCGCCGCTTCCGTATTCGCGTCCTACTGCTATAATCACCTGTCTGTCTTCATGTTCCATATCTGTCTCCATTTCTGCACTTTACATGCGTAAAACCGAACTTTCCACGAATTATCCTACTTAGATTATAACATACCCGGAGCTATTTTAAAGCCAATATTACAAATGCAGAACACGCTCTCTTATCTCCTGTGTTCTTCCCTGATTCCAGAACTGCGTGCCGATATAACCGCATGTTCTTCTTGCGACATTAAGCGTATTCTGGTCCCTGTTATGGCAGTTAGGGCATTCCCATACAAGCTTTCCGCCATCCTCAACTATCTGTATCTCTCCGTCAAAGCCGCACTTCTGGCAGTAATCGCTCTTGGTGTTAAGCTCGGCATACATAATGTTGTCATATATGAACTGAAGAACCGTTATGACTGCATTTATATTATTCTGAAGATTAGGAACTTCCACATAGCTTACAGCGCCGCCGGTTGACAGTGCCTGGAACTGTGATTCAAACTTAAGCTTTGCAAATGCATCTATCTTCTCTGTAACATTAACATGGTAGCTGTTAGTTATATATCCCTTATCGGTAACGCCCTCAATAATGCCAAATCTCTTCTGGAGGCACTTTGCAAACTTATATGTAGTGCTCTCAATCGGAGAACCGTAGATGCTGAATGCGATGTCGGTCTCCTTGGTCCATCTGTCACACGCTTCATTCATGTGCTTCATGACTTCAAGTGCAAACGGTGTTGCCTCCGGGTCAGTATGTGACTTGCCGGTCATATAGCGAACACATTCGCACAGTCCTGCATAACCGAGTGATATTGAAGAATATCCGCCATACAGGAGCCTGTCTATCTTCTCACCCTTCTTAAGTCTTGCAAGTGCTCCGTGCTGCCAGAGGATAGGTGCTGCATCTGACAGTGTTCCCTTAAGTCTCTCATGTCTGCACATGAGTGCCCTGTAGCAGAGCTGAAGCCTCTCGTCAAATATCTCCCAGAATCTGTCATAGTTCCTGCCTGATGAAAGTGCCACATCTACAAGATTAATTGTAACAACACCCTGATTGAATCTTCCGTAGAACTTGTAATTGCCATTCTCATCCTTCCAAGGTGCGAGTGCACTGCGGCAGCCCATAACAGGGAAGCAGTTGCCTTCCTTAAGTTCTTTCATCTTCTTTTCAGATATATAGTCAGGTACCATTCTCTTGGCCGTGCATCTCGCAGCTAGCTCCGTAAGATAATAGTATGGCTCTCCTTCACGGATGTTGTCCTCTTCAAGAACATATATAAGCTTAGGAAATGCCGGTGTTATCCATACACCCTTTTCGTTCTTGACACCCTTTATTCTCTGTCTTAGCATCTCCTCAGTTATGAGTGCAAGGTCCTTCTTCTCGCTCTCATTCTTTGCTTCATTAAGATACATAAATATAGTCAGGAAAGGTGCCTGTCCGTTAGTTGTCATAAGGGTGATTACCTGATACTGTATTGTCTGGATGCCCTTCTCTACTTCCTTGCGGAGTCTCTTCTCAACTATCTCGTTAAGCACTTCCTCTCCCGCATTGCTTCCAAGCATCTTAACTTCGTCAAGCACCTCTTTCTTAATCTTATCTCTCGACACCTGTACAAACGGCGCAAGATGTGCAAGGCTTATACTCTGTCCGCCGTACTGGTTGCTTGCAACCTGTGCTATTATCTGCGTGGCAATATTGCATGCTGTTGAGAAGCTGTGCGGCTTTTCGATATATGTTCCGCTTATGATAGTTCCGTTCTCGAGCATATCTTCAAGATTAACGAGGTCACAGTTATGCATATGCTGTGCAAAATAATCCGAATCATGGAAATGTATTATGCCCTGCCTGTCTGCTTCAACGATATCCGGCGGCAGCAGTATTCGCCTTGAAAGATCCTTACTTACCTCTCCTGCCATATAGTCACGCTGTACACTGTTTACAACAGGATCCTTATTGGAATTCTCCTGAAGGACTTCCTCATTATTACATTCTATAAGTGAAAGGATTCTGTCATCTGTCGTGTTGGACTTACGCACAAGCGAACGCGTATAACGGTATCTTACATATCCCTTGGCAATCTCAAATGCGCCCTTGGCCATTATCTGGTTTTCTACAAGATCCTGAATCTCCTCCACAGATAATGTCCTGTTCATCTTCTCGCACTTGTACTCTATATAGTCCGCAATATCATCAATCTGCTCTTCCGTCAGCTCTTTTCTTATTCCTGCATCATTGGCTTTCCTGATTGCCATTATAATCTTATCAATATCAAATTCTTCTTCCGAGCCGTTGCGCTTTATTATCTTCATTCCTGCTTCTCCCTTTCTCTGTACGATAAATCCGGTTCAATATAATGTCCCCGCCCGCGTGCATTACTGACTAACCTTTAATCATTAAATGCATATAGCCCTTATAGTATAACCACAATATATAGATATTTCAAGTGATATTTTCACCAAATATTGCGTCTGTTTTTATACAAACAACCCATTGTAAAGCCGCTTCGCATAGCTGTCCGTCATGCCGCTTATGTAGTCAGTTACCATAAGTATCCTGAGATAAAGCTTCTCACTTTCGTCCCTGCCATCTGACTGGGCTTTGTACATTGATTTGTAGAATCCCGATATTATATCAATCGTCCGGCAGTCGATAAATGTCATTTTATCGTCTGTGTCAAAACGCACTGCTGCCGGCATAAACTGTCCAAGCAGTGATTCTATTACTCTTCTTCCGAACAGCTCTGTCTTAATCTTAACGGGACTTGTATATATCATCTGCTCGCTAAGCTGTGATATTGCTCCGATTATGTGGCCTGATGATGTATTTTCAAAAAGCCCGCCTTCAAATGTTCCGTTTATTATTGCATCATAATTCTTTACAAATGAATCCGAGGCCTCTTCTATCATTAACCTCTTCATACGCTTATTCCACATCTGAAGTGCCGTCAGTTCAGGATTTCTGTGCCCGCTTCCTATCTCTTTTGCACACAGCTCCTTAAGTATGCCTATATTCTTATACATGTCGTCATATCCATTGGCTTCTGCATACACTTCCAGCGATGCTTCTATCTGGGAATAGCTGATAACTTTCTTGACCATTGCGTCTTCTATGTCGGATGTTCTGTACGCTATGTCATCTGCTGCCTCAAGAAGATATGAGAGAGGATGCCTGCTGCCATTCATTCCCGTCTTTGACGATATGTCGTCAAAAAGCGCCTTTTCAGCAGTATTATAGCCGAATTTACGATATTTTGATGACGATGCGACTGCAACAGACGAGACCGGATATTTGATTATTGCCGCAAGCACCGCATATGACAGGTTGAACCCTGCAAGTGTTCCCAGATATGGCGTTGCAGACAATATTCTCAGTGATTGCGCATTGCCTTCAAAATGGTACAGGTCTCCGAGCTGTTCGTCTGTAAGTATTCTGTCTATGCTTACACCTTTAAGCTTAAGGCTGCTTATATTATTCTGAAACCATTCCCTTATTGCATATTCGCCAAAATGTCCGAATGGCGGATTGCCTATATCATGAACAAGCCCTGCACACAGAAGCACATCAGAAAAATCTTTTTCCGAATGCGTATCAAACCACTCATCCGCACCGGCATCACGTAACTTTCTGAATACATGCTCTCCGAGCTTTTTTCCTATGGCCGAAACTTCCAGTGAATGCGTCAGTCGTGTTCTTACATAATCATCTTCCTCAAGCGGAAACACCTGGGCTTTATCCTGAAGTCTTCTGAAAAGCGTGCTGCTTATTATCGTGTCATAATCATTCTCATATGTAACTTCACCACATTCTGCGGCATCCGCACTATCTTCATGATATCGTGCATCTGACATAAGCATATTCCAGTTCATTGCCATAGAAAATCCTCCATCTGTAATTGTGTTCAGGTAATAATTATTGTTCATAGCACCATTGATTTAATAATAACACATGCAGGAAAGCAATTTAATAATCCTTATTACCCATTTTCATGACCTGTAAGACATGCTATCATCGTCATCATGGGAGGAACGGTTATGTACTATGAAACAAAATACAAAACAGGCAAAGGTGCTATTATTCCTTCGATTATTGGAATAATGGCTGATGTGATTCTCATAATTGTACTGTCATTCAATCTGCTTTAGGAGGAATCACTGACATGTTACTTAGTATCGCACTCATTATGCTTATCGGCATGGCATCGGGATATATATGCCGCCGTCTGAAGCTGCCGGGTCTTCTCGGCATGATTATCACGGGAATTATATTAGGTCCGTATGTGCTTGACCTGATAGACCCGTCAATTCTTAACATTTCCGCTGACCTGCGTAAGATTGCCCTTATAATAATTCTTACAAGAGCCGGACTTACGCTTGACATTAATGACCTTAAGCGTGTCGGAAGACCTGCCATTCTTATGTGCTTTGTACCGGCAACCTTCGAGCTTGCGGGAATGCTTCTTCTGGCTCCCCGTATTCTTGGAATAAGCCTGCTCGAGGCAGCCATTATGGGTGCTGTTGTTGCGGCAGTATCTCCTGCCGTCGTTGTTCCTAAGATGATTAAGCTTATTGATGAAGGCTACGGAACTAAAAAAAGCATCCCGCAGCTTATTCTTGCAGGTGCTTCCGTGGATGATGTGTATGTAATAGTTCTTTTCAGTACATTTACAGGGCTTGCAAAGGGAGACCGCGTCTCTGCAATGAGCTTTATTAATATCCCCGTATCCGTAGTGTTGGGAATAGCTCTCGGAATTGCGTCAGGATGGCTTCTTGCCGTATACTTCGAGAAAGTTCATGTACGCGACACTATCAAGGTTATTATAGTGCTCAGTATATCATTTATTCTTGTGTCTGCCGAAAATGCCCTGAGTACTCCGATTACATTCTCGGCACTGATAGCTGTTATGTTCATGGGAATTGCGCTTTCAAGATACCGCAATGAAACTGCGGTACGCCTGTCGGGGAAGTTTAACAGACTGTGGGTTGGGGCCGAGGTTGTCCTGTTCGTGCTCGTAGGTGCTTCTGTCGATATCGGATATGCGCTGTCTGCCGGAGCCGGTGCAGTCATTCTTATATTCGGTGTGCTGATATTCAGGATTGCAGGCGTATTTGTCTGCCTGACCGGTACGAATCTTAATATGAAAGAAAGATTATTCTGTATGCTTGCATATACTCCAAAAGCCACTGTCCAGGCTGCAATCGGAAGTGTTCCTCTTGCAATGGGACTTTCATGCGGAAGCATAGTGCTCACTGTAGCGGTGCTTGCAATATTAATAACAGCACCGCTCGGAGCATTTATGATAGATCTTACTTATAAGAAACTTTTAAGCCTGTAAGGGTTGTGGTGTTCTGCCAGCCGCCGGTTCCCGTGGTTCCGGTGTGCTGGACTGCAATTCCACCATGCAGATTATCAGGAACATCTGCCTTAAGATGGACTTCCTGCAATGCATGCTGCTCTGCCGTAGTCCTGACATCAGCCGTAAGACTTCCATCCATGTATTTCACATCTATGATACACTCTGACACAAAGCAGCCGGATATTACTTTGTCAGATATAAATGTCGTTGTTCCCTCTTCATATTGCACAAGTACAAATACACACGCGTTGGATGCCTTTGGACTCCTGTAAATTCTTAAGCCGTATCCGGTAAGATTCTCCGTATCAAACTTAATGCATACATCCATATACTGATATGCGCTTCCAAAGCCCTGACATGACGTCTTGGCAGGCTCTGCCGTAAGGTGCAGGCTCATACCTCTATATATCTTAACCCGGTCATTCTGTCTGTAGGTCGGTGTATACATAATTCTTGCGCCCTGCGTTCCCTGATACAATCCGGGATGCGTGCAGCCGTCACCTGTTATGCCGTAATGCCACGGCTCTGTACACTCTTCACCGTGCCAGCTTCCGAAGCTGCAGGTATCTGTCGGACGGTAATAATCCACAGACCACATGCCTTCGGCTATATTTTTCCCCATATTGAGAGGAATATCTGAAAAATCTGTGCAAATGTCATAGCCATCAGTATCCGTATCTGCAATTCTTCTGTCTGTAACCGCAACAACTTTTGCACCGTCACAGCTTGATGTGCATCTCGGAATGACAGAGGCTCCTATATAACTGCCGACATCCGCTGCCGTTATCTTATATGACAGCTTAGGGATGTTTCTTGTAATTGCAGTCAATCTTGCACCCTCACCTCTGCTGCCGTCACAGCGGTACCATGAGACAACCGACCTGTCCGTATGACCGTTAAGTTCAAGCTCATAGCTAAGCTCTGCATTACCATTGCAGATTGACAACTCCGGGTATTTAGTGAATTGCGGTGCTTCCGTTACAGGAGCAGCTATTCTGAGCTTATATGCTCCGTGCAGTCCGATTGCCGTCACAGCCTCTATTACAACATCCACGTATTCTTTATCGATATTGCAAAACGCTTCCGGTCTTCCGGTAACAGTGCAGCTTCCGTCATTATTGTCATTTACATTGACAAAGTCCTTATAAATATCATCGACATAGAATGTTATATTGCCGGCATCACCGATGCCGCCCCAGAAGCACAGTGCCCTGGATGATACAACCGCCTTGGCTGATGCAGCCGCCCCGGAAACTGTTCCTGCGGACAGGCCACTGTTCTGCACGCTGTCAGCATCTGCCTGTATACACTCCGCATCTGACGACAGTATAAGCTGCACCGGAATATTATCAGCCGAACATGCGCCGGACTGTACGCCAACATTCAACGGATCCCAGCCATCACTGCCTCTTAGCAGGTTGTAGGTATTATAGCATCCGTAATCATCAAGCCTGTATGCCTTAAGAAGCGGCAGTCCTGACATATCAACGGTTGTCTTTGACCGTAGTCCGCCAATCACAACACTCTCTTTGTTATGCGTATTATCGCACTGATAACATCTGAGCTGCGGGTCAGGGTATCTTGTCCAGCTGATTCCGAACGGAACGTCAAAATTGCTGTGATATCTGCACCCAACGGCCGCCACCTGTCCGCCATCCTTTGTAAAATACTGCATTCCTTCAACCCGCGGGTCTGCCTCAAGGCAGTTAAAATCGCAGTCAAGGAAAACGGCACCTGTCCGGGTCGCTGAAAAAAGCGGTCTGCTTCCGTAAAAGTCAAAATCACAGCCGACAAAAACAGCATTGCTTGTTATTGCATCATTAGTTGATTCAAAATGGCAGTTATGGTACAAGGCTCTGTCGGCACCCTCAACAGGCCTTAAGTTAAGCCTGCCGATAAAGCGGCAGTTATCGGCGAACATTCTGTCACCCTGCATTATTGCAAGCTGTGCCTGTGTTATCGCATCTGTGCGCCTTCTGTGATTCCTGGATGCATCACGCTTATATTCGAGGTCTGTACTGCAATAATTACCTATCGTCAGATTCTTTATAGTCAATGATTCACACTCAAAATGAAACATTGTGTAGTTGCCGTTGGCTCCGTGCGACTGTCCTCTGTTGCCTGCAATCACAACATCCTCTGCATCGTCTGTAAGCCCGGCAAATTCAAGGCTGTGCGCTGTAACCGCTATTCCGTAAGGTACGTCATAGCCGCCCCACGGCTGCATAGTGTCGTCTGCCTCAGGGTCATCAATCCAGTATACGCCGGGCATTATGTACACTGTCAGCTTCTTATCCGCCATCTTTTTTGAGTTAATTGCATCCTCTGTGGGCGTGGGTCTGAGCATGCTTTGTATATTATTGTAAATGTAGCTGCCTGCCTGCACCTCTGTATCTGTGAGTGACGCATCAAGAAGCACATGCTCGCTGTCAAGGGGTAATTCATAACCTTTGTAATTCATTCGGTGGTCTCCTTATATCACTTACTTATCTCTATGTGAACGTCATCCTTCTGCCATTCTGTCATTATGTCATTTATCAGCTTTAACACCGTAATGCTGTCCTTTGGCGTATATATCCTGCTTGACTGCATATGATGCTTCACACATGATGACACTTCGCGTATCTCATACTCAAATCCATTAATATCCACAGGGCTCTCAACCGTGTATTCTTCATCATTATCCGGCTTTACAGTCATTGATACTGCATGCTGGAAGTCATCTATATATATGCTTCCCTTTGTCCCGAATATTGCAGCATGCCTGTCAATCTTCATTCCGATTGTCTGTATACATTGTGCTGTTCGTCCTCCCGGATATACCAGCTGCAATACACTGTAATCATCTGTGCCATACTCATTCATATGAACACAGGTATCAAAGCTCTCCGGTGCCGCATTCATAATCATATGAAGAAATCCGAGATTATATATGCCTATATCCAAAAGTGCGCCTCCGCCAAGCTCTGCCTTGAACTTACGCTCACGTCTTGCTCCTGTCGCAATAAAGCCATACTCACATCTTGCATGACGCACATCACCTATTACACCATTTTCGATTAAACCGGTTAATTCCCGGTAGAGCGGCAGAAATCTTATCCAGAAGGCTTCCATTATAAACAGTCCCTTCTGTGCAGCGTAATCATACAGCTTCTCAGCCTGCGATGCCTCTATCGTAAATGGCTTCTCACATAACACATGCTTTCCTGCATCAATACACATCACACAGTTCTCATAATGCATACTATTGGGTGTTGCAATATACACTGCATCAACTTCCTCATCCTTAAGCATGGCTTCGTACGAACCATAATATCCCGGTATTCCGAACTCATTGGCAAATGCCGCTGCTTTCTCTTCACTTCTTGAGGCAACTGCCACGAGCTTCTCCTCTCCTCCCATACGATTCACGGTATCGGCAAACTTCCGTGCAATTGTTCCTGTTGCAAGTATTCCCCAATTCATCGCTAATATCCTTTCTTATATCTGTTCCTGTATCTGTTAAGCAGGTCTTCTATCTGCAGGCTTAGATTCTCTGCAAATGTTCCTTCACGTCCATGCACTATCTTAACCCAGAAATCAAGTTCTGTATACACTGCATCTGTCTTTTTTACCTGAATCTTTACCTGCGCGCGTCTGTGTTCAAGCATCGGAATTATAATGTAATACATTCTGTCATCTTTAAATGACATGTAGCCTGCACTCTGGCCTTTTTCATTTTTCAGATACAGCCTGTGACCGCATATCTTTTCAGGATACAGCAGCGCTCCGGGAACTATATTGAGCCTCACGCGCCTTGCCGGTATCTTCTCAAGCATGCACAACATATGATATATATCCGCGTCGTCATGTGCTGCCGGTTCTCCGACAATCAGCGGGAGCGTCCCTCCGGCATCGATAAACTGCTGTGCAAGCAGATATGCCAGTTCTGCCTGAAACTTAAGCTTCGCTTCCATATCAGCATCTGCCTGTATGTCATCAAGAATCGCAGCACTGCATTCCAACATGCTTTTAAGAAAAAGGCTGAAATCCTCCTCAGGTTTCCATATGTATCTGCCACTTGCTATAACTATATCTCCAAGCCTGTTGCCGTCCACATCCTCTACACTGTGGTATACATTACGTGCGGCATATGCATTGGGATTCTCCGGTGCATCCCACGCCAGAGCCTTGCTGCGCCCATCACCGGAATGTCTGCCGGCACGTTCCTGACGGTTATGTGAATTATCTTCCGGTGTCACATATCTGCAAATGACTTCGTATGCCTCATTAATCTCCTGAGCAGTATACGGATAACCTCCTGTTGCTTTTGCGGCATTGGAATCCGGGTGTGCCATATGCATAAGCTGTCTGTATCTCTTTTTTATCTCTGTTCTGTCTGCATTCCTGTCTACACCAAGAATCCTGTATGCCTGAGCCCTGACCAATTCTTTCTCCTGCTATCTGTTATTTATTCGCGGTATTTTTTGTAAACTGCTGTTATATTACCTATAATAACTGCTATTGCAGCAATTAGCCACGACGGCGATATCACAGGCTTTATACGTGCCACATGTGGTCTTGTATCTGCACTGTAAGCAACAATCAGTGTATCTCCAATACGCTCACCTATTCCGGCAGCAACATATCCCCTGCAATTCCCTGTGCCATCAGGCTTTTTAACGATTACCGCAGCCTCTTCGCTTCCTCGGACACTATGGTCATAATACCCCTCCGTCAGCTCATAATGTGACGTATGCGGAAAATACCCAAACAAAAAGCCTCTGTTCTCCCATGTCCATAAGCCTGCCAGAATAAATATACTGAATATAACTGTTGTCAGTATATTCCCGTAATCTTTCTTCCCCATACTACTCTCCATATATGTATATGATATTGCGCTGTTACTTACGTCCCCAGCCAAACAGCCCCTTCTTCTCATAAGGCTCTGTTGTATATGAGACAAGTTCATATCCGATGCCTTTTATCTCCTTCTTGGCCCATGGAATATCAATCTCTTCCTCACTTATGATAACGCACTCTCCGTCTTTTGCGGATGAATTAACCTTCTTTACCTTAAAATTGCTGCGAATCAGATCATTCATGTGTGATTCACACATTCCACACATCATACCATCAATCTTCAATGTTGTCTTAACCATAATAATCTCCATTCCGCAGGCTCTGTATGCTTCTGATAATGTCTGTAATGCCTGCTGCACATATAATCAATTATTATATATACCCCTGTGGGGTATTTGTCAATTCGGTATGTGATTGATTTTTCTCAATTGACAGCCTTAACGCCGCCGCGTTAAGGCACAACTGTCAGAAGCTGTGTCCGCCTCCTGAGCTTCCGCCGCTGTCTCCGCCGCCACCGCTGCCGCCAAATCCGCCTGAAGAATCTGAGCTGCTCTCGCTGTAACGGTATGAATACTGGCGTACGCATTTTTTCTGAATGTCAATAGTCATGCTGTTGTTATCACCATATGCTGATCTGACCGTATCCTTATGTGCTCCGTTTGCCTTCCGTGACACAAGAAGGAAAATATAATTTGTAAGAAAACCAAGCATTACAGCCAGAAGCGCATTGGTTGCAATCTGCATCGGACGCTTTATCGATAATCCGTTAATTCGGAGCTGTGCCTGATTAAATGCCTGAACCGCACACTGTGCATACTGCTCCTTGGACGCAAGCTTATATATATTGTCCGTAATCGCAAGTGCATCCCTGCTGCGGATTATCTTGCGCACCGGTCCCGTACAGTACATATATATCTCACGGTGATACATATCTATCGTAAACATCACAACCGGAGCTGTCTTTTTACTGCCAAAATATGATGCACACACATTGGCACATACATCTGCCGTCTCACCGGCTTCATTTCTGTCAGTTGTATAGAATATAACATTGGAATCGGCTGATATTGCCTTCATTGCCTCTATTACATCTGCTTTGCCTGAAGCGTCAACTATCTGCGCCTTATCATAATATATGATTCTGTGACCATCTGCTTCCGTAATATCTTCTGTAACACTTTCCGTAATACCTTCGATGTCCTGCGCTGCTGCGGCTGTTAATGTACCGCATGTCAGCATTCCGCTTCCTATGGCAAGTCCCGCGATAACAGCAGATAATGCAATAATCAGGCATATTATTTTCTTTTTAATCCCTGTCATGCTCACGCCCTCCCTTATAAAGCTCAAACTGCGGAAGCGGTCTGGTACAGGCCAGATTATAATCCCTTATTATTCCGAATATCGTAAATATATCAACCGCATATGTTCCGAGAACCACTATGTAATACCATATGTCATCAACAGGATTTATAAATGCCGTCACGATAAGGACTGCTGTTGCGAGCAGTGAAAGCACCGATACAGGAACCGATTTTGTGGAATTTTTAAAAAGTACGGCATACCTCGGAGCACTGACACTAATCATAATAATCTGTATAAATGCCGTTATTGCACACACTGCAACCTTAAAGGAAACACCGCTCTCGCGGTACTCGCTTCCTGCCGCCACTGCTGTCATACCTGCCTGCGCTGCCGCATTTACCGCCTGTGCCGCCGCATCTGCCTGCTGCAGCCTGTCTGTTATCATCGGTACCGCAACTACGGCGAGTACTGAAAGTACAGCAAATACCGCAATTGCCGTAAGACTTCCCGCAAGCCTGCTATTAGCAAGAGTTACCGCACCTTGGGTGTGACGCGCCTTATATCTGTGCTTTATCTCATGGTCATACATTTTACTTATATTCATACTATACAGCACTGAAAGAGTAAGATTTATAAATGCTGCCATTACGATTGAGCTTTTTGCCGTAAGTATAAAGCCCTGAAGCAGATTCAATACGATAAACAGCACAGCCGATACAGCCAGTGATATCCCAAAAAACCATTTGATATCCACAGGCAGGTCACAGCTTATCTTACCGGTTTTTCCGTTTATTACAGAATACGCCATACGGTTATTATTTCTATATGCCATAAACCACACCGGCTTAAGAACATCGCCGGTATTGGTGACCTTAACATCCGGTCTTGTATTGGGTGATTTGGTCTTAATACTTCCCGGCATCTTAACGCTGACACTCTTCTCCGCCCGCTCATATGCCGTATCCTTCACAAATTCCGTATACTCCTCCGCCGGCACATCCGCTGAGTCTGCATAAAAGCCGCACAGGTATCCCGGTGCAAATTTTCTGAACTCTTTACAGTTATCGTTAATCAGCTCACTCTGATCATCATCAAATGCATCTGATGCGTCATGCGTGATTTTATTTATGCTGCCGGACACAACCGCATTAATATCCCATATCTTTACGTTGCATTTTTTCTTATCACCGCTGCCGCTTACAGTCTCTGACCTGCCCTTCATATGATAGGCTCCGTCAAATTCGGCATCATATACGTGATACGGCACATAGATTCCCCTGAATTCGTGAATACCGTCCTCAAGCCTGTAGTCATTCGGAACATAATTGTTCTTATCCACAAATTCTTCAAATATCTTCTTACAGCCTTCCTTATCAACCTTAAATGGTATTATGTAATGCGGTACTTCAATCTTATCTGTTCCCGAATGCCTTACAGCCGGCGCACCGCAATAGCTGCAGAAGCCCGCTATCGTATTATCATTGGAGTATACTTCTCCGCCGCACTGTGAGCATCTGAATACGTTAAATGTATCAGCACTCTCTGTGTTATCCTTAACCGATGTAACCCCATATTCCTGCCTGCATGACGGACACTTGAGCTTCTGCTTCGCTACGTCAAACTCCAGTGCGCTGCCGCAATCCGGACATGCTATCATGGTTATCCCTCCCCTTTTTATATCTGCTGCCTTGATTGTATCAGAAAACAGGGAGACGTGCAAAAAGGATTTTGCACTGTCTCCCCGAATACCCACTATTATTTTCAGATTGTTATTTTCAGATTAGTCCGGCAAGTGCCGGAAGTGCCATTGTAAGCGCCGGAATATAGGTTACAAGCAGAAGTCCGAGAAGTATCGCCACATAATACAGCAGCATGTAGGGCAGTGTCCTGGCAAGTGTACTTCCGCCCACCCTTATTGCGACAAAAAGAGTGTTACCAACAGGCGGCGTTATATTGCCTATACAAAGATTATATACAAGAATCAGCCCAAACTGCACGGAATTCATCCCAAACGACTTGACAATCGGCAAAAAAAGAGGTGTGAATATCAGAATTGCCGGAGTTACATCCATAAATGTTCCTGCTACAAGCAGTATGAGATTCATTATCAGAAGTATAAGCACCGGACTTTGCGTCACTCCGAGAAGTGCCGCCGATACTGCCTGAGGTATCTGCTGGAATGACATTACCCATCCGAGTACATTGGACACGCCGATAAGAAATACAACAAGTCCACTCATGCGCGTGCTTTCAATTACAATTCTCCAGAATTTTTCCGGTGTTATATTGCGGTAGCATATTCCGAGAATAAGTGCATATACAACTGCTATTGCCGAACCTTCCGTTGCCGTGAATATCCCCGCGACAATTCCTCCTATTACGACTACTATGAGTGACAACGCAGGAATTGCCCTGACGGTGCATATTCCGAGATTCTTCCAGTCAAAGCTTCCCGGCACACCCCTGTAGCCTTTTTTTACCGCAAATATTATTCCGACGGCAATACAACACAGCGCCCACACTATTCCCGGAACATATCCGCCGAGGAACAATGCCGCAACCGATGTTCCGCCCGATGCCAGCGAGTATGTTATCAGCGCATTGGACGGAGGAATAAGAAGTCCTGACGGTGCAGACGCTGCATTGGTTGCAGCACATAATGCCGGATCATAGCCAAGCTTCTCCTCACCGTCCCTGACCATACTGCCAACCGCCGCACATGCCGCTGCCGCTGAGCCTGATATTGCTCCGAACAGTGAATTGGCTGCTGCATTGGTTACCAGCAGTGCGCCCGGAAGCTTGCCGAGTACCGCCATTACAAAGTCAACAAGCCTTTTGGCTATTCCACCCTGATTCATCAGGTTACCGGCAAGTATAAAGAAAGGTATTGCCGTCAGACTGAACTTGCTCATTCCGACAAAGGTTCTCTGTGCGGCAGTTATGACCGCCACATTCATATCCATTGTGGCAAGAATCGCCGCAAGAGCTGAGATTCCTATTGAATATGCAATCGGCACTCCCAGCGCCAGAAGCACAAGAAGGACAGCAAGTATTATGATAAGTGACTGTACCGCCATTATTCCACCTCCTCATTGAGCATTTGTATCACATTATAGATATCACGCAGTTCTTCATGCTCTTTCAGGAAATTCTCATGCATCGGCAGACATATCTGTCTGAACAGCTCCGTATCCGGATAGAGAAATGTTACTCCCTGCTCCTCCTGCGCCCGCTCACGCGATGCCTCAACTGCATGGTTCCATTCTTCTCTCTCAATTCTGTTAAACAGCTCAAATCCCTCATCAAATACCGCTCGCTCCTCTTCCGTAAGCGATTCAAGGAATTCACAGTTGCCAATCAGAATGTCGGGTATCATCTGATGCCTATCGTAAGAATAGTATTTGCACACATCTCCGTGTCCGTTAGAAGTCAGCGCAAGCTCATTATTCTCTGCTCCGTCAATTACATGTGCCTGAAGCGCCGTGTATACATCCCCAAAGCCCATCGGTGTAGCAGAGCCGCCAAGCAGCTTCATCATCTCAACATTAGTAGGTGACTGCTGGACGCGTATCTTAAGCCCTTTAAGGTCTGACGGGCTGTTAATCTCTTTATTGACCGTATAAAAATTTCTCGTTCCTGCATCAATCCACGTCACCGCCTCAAAGCCCGCCTTTTTTGTTGATGCAAATATACCAGACGTTATATCCTCATCATCCATTGCAGCATGATAGCTTGCGGTTGAAGCAAACAGATACGGAAGGTTAAAAAGTGTGTACCTGTCCGAAAATGTCTCAAGTATTGAATTACTTGCAACACAGAAATCTATTGCCCCGGTCTGCGTAAGCTGCACCATATCAGTCTGTGCGCCGAGAAGCTCATTTGGAAATATCTCTATGTCAAATCTGTCACCAAGCCGCTCCTCAACGTATTTTTCAAACTCTGCCAGCCCTATGTTAATCGGATGGTCAGTTGCCTGATTATGTCCGATTCTTACTATGCGCCTTCCGCTGCCACTCTGTTCTCCATGCCCGATATCACAGGCGCATGTCACGGATGCCATTATAACCAGCAATATGAGTGCCGCCGACTTTACTGATATCATTTGCAAATGTTTTGCTGTCCACTTCATTTCATAATCCCCATTCCACAGATGCATTTCTGCAATTATTTTTATAATTATTCCGAATTATTACTGCAATTATTTCCACAATTGTTTTCGGAATATTGCTTGCAGAACTAAGCATTAATCTTAGTCTTAATATGGACATTATTTGCAGTGGCTGCAGGATTTATGCAAAAAAAGAAGCCCTGTAAAAGGACTTCCCATGATTTTAATTTAATCCGTTATAATTTATCATTCCACACGCTATTTTCATCCCAGAATTACCTGACGGCTGCGTATGGAAATCATCAGGATGCAGATGTATGACTACCGTTCTTCCCAATATATCATACACATTAAAGCGGTCTGACAAAAATATTGAAAATGCATATCCCTGATTGCCAAAAAGCGGCGGCATATCTCCCGTGTGATACGGATGCATGCAATTATCAATGCTGTAATGCCCTTTAGTATCCGCAAATGCATCCTCACTATTGCCGGCGCAAAGCTGCCCGCTGTGAATATGATATCCAAATACCGGACTCATGCACGCATCATCATTTTGCGGTAATCCGCTGACCTCTGTAACAACCAGCGTTCCCATCTCCGTCTGATAGAATTCAGCCATTCCCACAATGTCAGGATATTCACTGCTGCCCCTGATTTTGGCCGTTGCAACGGGTCTTCCCCTCAGAATACAATCAAGATTCTGTTTGTTAATCATGTAACAATCTCTTCTAAACATAACTGCCTTATGACTACCTTATATAGGTCTTTTTATTATTGTATTAGAAGATTTGGAAATGGTGCTTTTATGTTCTTTTACTATTCAAAAACTCAACCAGCTCATAGACCGTCGTTACCGGATTACTGTCCCGGCAAATCATGGCAACCTTATCTCTTGTTAATCGCTCCACCCGTTCTTTTGCATGCTCAATAGCTTCCGGCTGATGTTTCTGCAATTTTTCAAAAACATCCATACTTTTTTCGTAGTTCTCCAGATACCCCCTATTTTTCAAGATGTCAATTACCGTATCGGAATCTTTCAAATATCCATTTCGTTTTTCAAAATGAAGCAGATACCAATATTCAAATGCCGGATTGGAATATGCGATTTTGTACCCATGTTTCTCTGCATAGGAAATTGCGGCTTGAAGCTCAGAGTCTTTATTATCATCACAATCGAATACACACCAAAGCCGATCTCCATCTTTCGGATAATAATCGGCTTGAGAGACCAGGGATTTTGCGTGTTTCACCAAATGTTCCGCGGCCTTATGTTTCGATGAAATCGGGATAATATCTACCAGGCAATTCCGTGAACGAAAATGTTTGAAATAAAGTGTCTCTGTTTCTTTTCCTTCGCAAATGATATAAACAATAGGTTTACGCTTGCGCCTCTTAACCTTGTTCGGATCGTACTCTTTCCGCATCTTCCCCATCAGGCATCACCTCCGATAAAAGGGATTGCACCAAACCGTCCCTGAAGATAACCCTTACGCACATTTTCACCTTTTCTTGGTGAGAAAGATGCCAGCGAGTAAAGCTCGGTTGCACAAGTCTTATCATTCTTTTCAGCAAACCAAATCTGATCTCTGCGGAAGAAATTCAGATCAAGCAGCATTGCATCATGTGTTGTAAAAATCAACTGTGCTCCCTTTGTATTGATAACCTTATCCTGCACCATTTCAATCAACCTTCTGGTTAAAAGAGGATGCAGACTATCTTCAATTTCATCAACAACTAAAAGTGCGCCGTTTTCAAGTGCCTGCAACCATCCTCCAATGCGGGCAAAAAAGTGTTGTGTACCGACCGATTCCTGCTGCATTAAAAGCTGGAAGTATTCTGTTGTACCATCCTCGTTAATAATTCGATGTGTTGTTGTAATAACCGGGATTTTACCGGAAGTGTTCTTGATTGTAACATCGGTAATTCCGAGATCGGCAAGCAGCAATTCCTTCAGGATTCGAGCCTTCTTATCATCACCGCCGGCAATCTGAGCAACGGTTTCTGATGTAGCCGGTTCTTCATCCATTAGGAATGACAACTTTTCCAAAAACCAACGATAAGCATTTTCCGTCTGGGGCAGATTCCAGTCATTAGAGGACACCAGATAGAGCTTATTATCCGGTGTTCGGTTGCTCAGAGTTACCTGCTCATTTACATTTTCCCGGAACTCATACAATCCATTTTCTCTTGAAAAAATTAAGGCTTCACGACCATTTGGCCAATGGTAAAGATATTCTTTGTAAATCTTCTTTTCATCAAAAGAAAATCCGTATGTGTAGCGAACTCCCTGAAAAATAAATACCATCTCAAAAGAAGTCGGCTCCTTTGTTCCACCAAACGGCTCCCAAGGCAGCTTTTGCCCCTTAGAAACTTTTGCGGAATTTCCCACAACCATTTCTTTCATTGTCATCATTGCGTGTAATACGTTACTTTTTCCGGCTGCATTGGCACCGTAAATTGCAAGTACGGGCAGCAATGCCTTCTTTTCATCTGGATGAATCAGATATTCTTCAAATGACTTATCCTTAGAGGCCGCAAAACTGATTACGGCACTGTTCTTTATTGACCTGTGATTTTCAACTGTAAACTGAATCAACATAATTGAATACCTCCATTCTCAGTATTCGTATTTTCAGCCACCATTATAACAATTAAAAATGCTTTGGTCAATATTTATAGCTAATTTTTGCAGTTTTTCTGCAAAAATTATAATTAAATTCTTTGTCGTGTATTTTTATTTTTAAAAATATATTAAAACATTTATGACATGCGGATATTCGGATTACAGCAGGCATATACACCTTTGTTTTATATAGTTCAAAAGAAAACTGCTGACCTTATGAAACAGATTTCAACAGAACAAACATCAAATACTTGGCATTGGATAAAAAGGAACCCCTGCGAAACAGTGTTTACAAGGGTTTCTAGTGTTCTGATTATTGACTAATATTGAATTTTCCTGTAATGTCCCCTTCCTGTAAATTCTATAATTCCATTATCTCTTAACATTTGCAATTGCTGTCTTATTTTGTCTTTTACATGATGGTTATCTGGATGTTTCTCTGCAAGTAACTCTTCAAATCTATATATCTGTTCAAGTGTAAAATCTTTATTCTCAATCATATTAACACAATTTAACACATCTAAAGTCCATCCCCTAGCATCCAACTTACTGCCACGTAAGAATTCTGTTTTATGAACTTTTTCCATTATCTTTTGAATAGATACTTCTTTCTCATTTTGTACAATGTAAATTCTTCCTTCGTCTGGTATTCGGCTCAATAAAATATTGCATCCTGTCCAGCCAGCCCTCCTTGCGGTATCCGACAACGGCTTTCTCTTTTCTATTATATCCGGCGAGAAAAAATATTTGGGTACCATGACAAAATTTTCAACTTGAAAATTAGTTTTGTTATAATGCATGAAGAAAAAATTAGGATTATTTATAGATGTAATCCTTTCAATCATTGTATTATATGCACCATCATTTACCTTATTACTGATAGATGCACCTTTACTTTTCAACTCATACTCTTCCATGCATGACGGACAGAAAAAATCAGCAACAGGTCTGTTATTCTCAAAATGTGAGATATACTGATTCCCACAATAAGGACAAAACATATTGTTATTAACCCAATCTTCCGTTATAACTCTTATTCTCTGCGCATTACTAGAATAATTCTCTGCTTTTCTACAATACATCCGCAAATTCAAAATTATCACTCCAATACCGTCTTATATAACACATTATTAAAACGTACTCTTATCTTTTCTATGTTTTCTCTCAATATTCCTATAAGTATACAACTTCTCTTTTTATTTAATGCAGCTACTCCTACTGCTCCGCTGCCTGCAAATGAATCCAGTACTATTTCGCCCTCATAAGTAACATATTCCAATATTTGTTCACATAGTTCTACCGGTAATTCACTCTGATGTATCCTGTCCCTTCTTGATACCGGCTGAACATCAAACATCGCCGGAAGCATGCCCTTGCACCCGCTCATGTATTGTATCTTACCCGTTATATCGGATTTTTTCTTATCAATCCGCATACTTCTTGCTTTACCTTTTGAAAAAATCATTATATCCTGCGTGTTTTTTGCTTTTCTTCCTGTATTGCTTATAAAGGTTCCCTTTTTCCATGCTACTTTAGAATAATACTGAAATCCGGCTTCTTTTGCATACTGCTTGATTTGATATAAATATTCATAATTATTTTCATTTTCTGCCGGCAGAACTTCAACCAGAAAGCATCCATCCTTTAGTACCCTGGCTTTTTCTTTAAAATCCTCCAACGTATATCTGAAACAATCATATTCTGCAAATGCTCTTGTTCCACCTTTATTGGATTTTGTATCCAGCCACGGGTGGTCTGTCAATATACAGTCTATGCTGTTATCCTCAAGCATCGATAAATCTCTTCCGTTCCCCTCAATCAGCACACACTGTTCTTCCTCACAATCTATTGTGCGGTATACACCCTTAGCTACTCTTTCAAATTTAACTCCTATTTTTTCGTAGATACGCGCCCTGACTGTCTCCTGTGGTTTATCAGCATTCTGCCGATACGCCTCCTGCAATGAGAAGCTGTCACTATCCTTAAAACAATTAAATATTTTTTCAACCAGTGTCATTTTTGTATACCTCCTTAGAATCCTATCGAATTAACTCAGGATCTGATCCTAACATAAGAGGTGTACAATATAAAGGATTTTATTGTTTATTTTATCACTGTTAATTGCTTTTTAAAAAAACACCCCGGAACCGAAATTCCGAGGTGTAACACACTTTTCTGAAACGCCATAAGACGCTTTGAATTGTAAAATATTATCTCTTTGATAGTTTAGACCCTTGAAAAATAAGGTTTTTCAAGGCTTTTGTGTTTCACCATTGCTTCACGCACATTATCACAAACCCATTCAAATCAAAGTAACCCTTCCATTCTTGTCAGGTTCACTGTTCAATTGTTGCATTACATCTTCAAATTCTTTCTTTGCCCATTCAGGTGCATTTTCCTTCAATTTCCATCCCTGTTCAGTTTCTTCATCAAGCCATCCTTCCAGGTAAAATCTTGGTGCAGCAATCATCAGAATCACCCTTTGCCTTTCCAATATCCTGACTGTTTTCATCAAGAATCTTGTCAACCTGTTCCTTCTCTAAACCCATGTCTTCCAAAAACTTTCTTTTCATGTTCAAAACCATCCTTTCAGTTTGTTTTCGCTGTTCTTTCAGCATCAGATTTGTTGTTGAATGTGTCTTTTTTCGACTTCCACCAGGTCAATAAAAATCAGACCCATTGAAAGGAAGTTACTTCTGTGTCACCTCTGCACATTTTCTTCTTCATAGATTTTTCAATAGGTCTGATATTTTACCGCATTAAAAAAGCACCCTTTTCAGGATGCTTTTATTTTTTATATTGTTTCAATAACTCTTTTCTGTTTTTTACATGTCTGTCATGCAGTTCCTGTCCTTTTGAATCAGTGTGTTTCATTGGCTTGTCACCAACCTTCACCCTGTCATCAGTTTGCATATATAATTTTTCAGCCATAAAACATCACCTACTTTCATAATCAAATATTTTCAAATCATACAAATCATCCAATGCATAAATCCTTGCTATTTCAGAATTAGCATAAATTTCTTTGTACTCATTATATAATGATTCATACAATTTTTCAATATCAATTGTTCTGTCAGGATTTGAAACAATATGAACCATACCATTGTGACCAACTGCAATTGATGCTTCAATATCATCATTCACAAATAGTGTCTTCAAATCTGTGAATGATAATCTTCCACCATTTGGGTGATTGTGAAGTAAGACTTTCTTTTCACTTGCTTTCTTATATGTTTCATATTGTTCATTCCCTATGTTTTCTATGGTGACAAAACCACCTGATGAAGTGGTGGACATCATCAATAAATGTGTTTCTGCAAAGAAAGATGTTTATGACATGGGTTATTTATCCTTGAATGATGATACTATGTATTAGTATCTTGAAAAGCACCTGAAAGGGTGCTTTTTTCATACAAAAATAGTATCTATCTTGCACAAGACATCAAAAATCTTGCACAAGATACTATTTTTCATGTGTTTCATATAGGTGTCACTTGTGTTTCACGCATACAAATTGACCCTTTTTCACACCAATTCTTTATGAATCCAAAACATAAGAAAACCCCTGAAAATACTGGATTTCCAAGGGTTTTGATATTCTTCTGATATTCGGTTGAATTATCTCTTTGAGAACTGTGGAGCACGACGTGCAGCCTTGAGACCGTACTTCTTTCTCTCCTTCATTCTTGGATCTCTTGTGAGGTATCCTGCCTTCTTAAGAAGTGGACGATACTGCTCTGAATCTACCTCAAGAAGAGCTCTTGAAATACCGTGACGAACTGCGCCTGCCTGACCTGTGTATCCACCGCCGTGAACATTAACGATTACGTCATACTTGTCTGTTGTCTCTGTGAGAACTAATGGCTGACGTACAACAACCTTAAGTGTCTCAAGACCAAAGTAATCTTCGATATCTCTCTTATTGATTGTGATATTACCTGTACCAGGTACTAAATATACTCTAGCAATACTGCTTTTTCTTCTACCTGTTCCGTAGAACTTTGCCTTAGCTTTGCTTGTTCTAGCCAATGTTATATCCTCCTTATTCGTTCCTTAATTAAAATGTCAGTACTTCCGGCTTCTGTGCAGCCTGCTCATGCTCTGGGCCTGCGTATACGTGAAGCTTCTTGAACATTTCTCTACCTAAAGGTCCCTTTGGAAGCATACCCTTAACTGCAAGTTCGATAACTCTCTCAGGCTTCTTTGCCATCATTTCCTTAAGTGTAGTCTCTTTCATTCCGCCTACATAATCTGAATGGCTGTAATAGATCTTCTGATCCATCTTCTTACCTGTAACCTTAATCTTATCTGCATTAATAACGATTACATAATCGCCTGTATCAATATTAGGTGTATAAGTTGGCTTGTGCTTTCCTCTAAGAACTGCTGCCACCTGAGATGACAGACGACCTAATGTATACTGAGAAGCGTCAACCACATACCATTTTCTTTCAATTGTTGATGGACTAGCCACAAAACTCTTCATCGGTTTTCCTCCTGATAATTTTAAAAAGTAACTGTTGTTTTTATGATTAAATGCTTATCCGGGGCTAATGGCTAAGCACCTATCTAACTGAATATAATTATTTGAATATATTAATTGGATACAAATAATACAATAAAACTATAAAAGTATGTCTGCTACAGATTCATACACCCATACCAAGCGCACCATAAGATTATATAATATACAGACTGTCATGTCAATATTTTTTTCATAGTTTCATAGTTTCGTGCCTACATGCTTAATCTCAATCAGCGTCAGTCCCTGTGGCGGTGCTGTTGGGCCTGCAAGCTCTCTGTTGCATCCGTCAAGTGCCTCTTTGACGCTTAACGGTGTACGTCTCTTACAGCCTGCATCTATGAGTGTTCCGGCTATTATACGCACCATATTATAAAGAAATCCATTGCCGCTGACACGGATTACAATCTCACGTCCCCTGTCAAGGTCAAACTTCTCTCCCCCGTCTTCATCCTCACTGTCCGGCACATCCCTGCTAAGACTCCGTCCGGTTACTTCAATGGAATATATCGTACGCACCGTTGTCTCAGCCTGCGTATTAACAGAGCAGAAGCTCTTGAAATCATGTTCACCCAAAAGGTACTGCGCAGCCTCATTCATAGTCTCCAAATCAAGTGCGTAATGACAGAAAAATGTATTATTCCTCATCTGCGGAAGTCTGAAGGTTCTGTTAAGTATATGGTATTCGTATGTCTTGATTGTACTGCAATGTCTCGGATGATAGTCCGGTGGCACCTCGCATGACTTCTGCACCACTATGTCTTCCGGCAGTCTGGCATTAAGCGCATAGGCAAATTTTTCTGCCGGTATTCTCGATTCCGTATCAAATACAGCAATATTTCCAAGTGCATGTACACCTGCATCGGTACGGCTTGCCCCGATAACCCGGATATTCTCGCCGCATATACTGCTGAGCGCAGCATTAAGCCTTCCTTCAATCGTATCAGCATTATTCTGCACCTGCCATCCGCTGTATTTGGTTCCGTCATATGCAACTATAAGCTTTATACGTCTCATATCAGTGCTCCGCCTCTCAGCACACGTATGGCAATCATAAGCGCAAGGTACAGTGCAAGCACCAGATATGCCCTGTGGTCACATGCCTTGTACTTAAGCGGGCGCATCTTGGTTCTTCCTTCACCACCATGATAGCAGCGTGCTTCCATCGCTGTTGCAAGCTCATTGGCGCGTCTGAATGCCGACACGAACAACGGCACAAGAATCGGTATCATTGCCTTGGCACGCTGCATAAGGCTGCCATGTTCAAAATCAGCGCCTCTTGCCATCTGCGCCTTCATTATCTTATCTGTCTCTTCTATAAGGATCGGTATAAATCTCAACGCAATCGACATCATCATTGCTATCTCATGCACGGGAACTCTTACCTTATTAAGGAATCCAAGTCCCTTTTCAAGCCCGTCTGTAAGGTCATTAGGCGTTGTTGTAAGCGTCATAAGTGATGAACCGATTATAAGATAAATAAGCCTTATAACCATAAATGATGCCATCTCCACGCCTTCCCATGTAAGACGGAATATCCAGAACTGCACTATAGGCTCTCCGTCCGTGAGAAACAGGTTAAACACTGCACTGAATATAGCAATGAACACAATACTCTTAAGTCCTCTTACCATGAACTTGAACGGTACGTTGGATATCTTAATCATGGCTGCTAGAAACAGTGTGGCGATAACGTACATAATGATATTGCGTCCGAGGAACAATGATATAAGAAATACCATCGTTCCCACAAGCTTAACTCTTGGGTCGAGCTTATGTATCGGAGACTGTGTCTGGTAATATTGTCCAATAGTAATATCTTTTAACATGTCTTAATCCCTTTATAAAGCCTCAGAATACTCTCCTTAGCTTCCTCTATCGTAATCGCATCAGTATCTACGTCAAGTCCTGCGTCACGCAGTTCATTCATTATATATGTTACGTCCGGTGCAGCAAGTCCTACCCGCTCAAGCTCTTTGTAATGTGCAAATACATTGCGCGGCTTATCGTCATATATAAGCTGTCCCTGATTCATGACCATGATTCTGTCAACATAACGTGCAACATCCTCCATGCTGTGGGATACAAGAATTACCGCAATCCCTGTCTCATCATGAAGCTTTCTTATATGTCCGAGTATCTCGTCGCGCCCCTTTGGGTCAAGTCCCGCTGTAGGCTCATCAAGAATCAGATAATCAGGTCTCATTGCAAGCACACCCGCTATCGCCGCACGCCTCTTCTGACCTCCCGACAGGTCAAACGGTGACTGGTAATAAAGATTCTCCTCAAGTCCTACAAGGCGCAGTGCCTCGAATGCCCTGAGCTGCACATCCTTCTCGGAAAGTCCCTGATTACGCGGTCCGAAGCACACATCCTTGAATATGTCAGTCTCAAACAACTGATGCTCCGGATACTGGAACACAAGTCCTACCTTGTTACGGAGCTTACGCATGTCATAATCTTTATCGTAAATGTCTTCGCCGTCAAAGAAAATGTTGCCGCTTGTTGCCTTTATAATGCCGTTCATATGCTGTATGAGCGTTGATTTGCCCGAACCTGTATGTCCTATAAGTCCTATAAATTCACCTTTGTCGATTGCACAGCTTACATCCTTAAGAGCATGCTTTTCAAAGCCTGAACCTGCCTCATATGTATAATTAACCTTATCAAGTATCAGCGCCATTACTTTGCACCTCCGTTCTTTGGTGCTCCGGCATCAGCCATGCACTTCTTAAGAGCATCCCTGAACTCTTCGTGTGTAAGTATCCCGTCAGGCATGTCAAGTCCTGACTTCTTAAGCTCATATGCAAGCTCTGTAACCTGCGGCACATCAAGCCTCAGCTCCTTAAGCCTGTCTACCTGTGAGAATATCTCCCTTGGCTTTCCCTGCATCACAAGCTTACCGTCATCCATTACAAAGACCTTGTCTGCATCTATTACCTCATCCATGTAATGTGTTATAAGTATTATAGTCACTCCTTCACGCCTGTTAAGCTCATGAAGGACTTTCATTACATCCTTGCGTCCGTGTGGGTCAAGCATCGCCGTCGGCTCATCAAGGACTATACACTTCGGTTTCATTGCCACAATACCTGCAATGGCTATTCTCTGCTTCTGTCCGCCTGAGAGCTTATTAGGTGAAGCGTTGCGGTATTCGTACATTCCGACCGCCTTAAGGCTCTTTTCCACACGTTCCCATATCTCTTCTGATGGTACACCTATATTCTCGGGTCCAAATGCTACCTCCTCATCTACAAGTGTACATACAATCTGATTGTCCGGATTCTGAAAGACCATTCCGGCACTCTGTCTTATATCTAAAAGACGCGCCTCGTCAGAGGTATCAATTCCGTCAACATACAGTGTTCCCTCCGTAGGATACAGGAGTGCATTGATATGCTTTGCAAATGTTGACTTCCCCGAACCGTTATGTCCAAGCACGGCAATAAAATCACCCTTCTGCATTGTGAGACTTACATTGTCCACAGCGGTTGTGATTCCTTCAACATTGCCCTCTTCGTCGCGTCTGTAATATTCAAATGTTACGTTCTCAGCTACTATTATATCCTCATGATTTTTAAGGCTCATGCATATTCCTTTCCATGGTATGGCAAAGGCACAACAGCATACACCGTTGTGCCCCACCTTTATCATGTACAATTATTATACTAACTCAAGTACAACTTCCATTGCAGCATCGCCCTTACGTGGTCCGATCTTAATGATTCTTGTATAACCACCCTTGCGATCTACATACTTAGGTGCGATCTCATCGAAAAGCTTTGCAACAAGATCAACTTCCTTCGTATTCTTCTTGCGTCCGGCTGCCTCTGTAGGAACCTCAGTTACTGTGTAAAGCTCCTTAAGCATAAGATGTCTTGCATGAAGACGTGAAGGCTTATCCTTCTTGATTGTCTTCTCTACTGACTCATATACTGTAACCTTCTTGCCATCAACAACTTCCTTAACTCTCTTGCCTTCAGCGTCCTTCTTAGGAACCTTAGCTGTAACTGTTACTTCCTCGAAGTTATCCTTCTCCTTAACAGCGAGTGTGATAAGGTGCTCAGCAATCTTTCTTACTTCCTTAGCTCTTGCCTCAGTTGTAACAATCTTACCATTGTTGATAAGTGCTGTAACCTGGCTTCTTAATAAAGCCTTTCTCTGGCTTGATGTTCTTCCAAGCTTTCTATACTTTGCCATTGATATCCTCCTTCTCCGCTTATGCGGCAACATACGGTACCGGCAAGCACCGAATGCCGTAACCACGCTTCTTTGGACTTACTGGTTACTTGTTATTATGGAAACACGCAGTACCATGCTTCTTTGGACTTACTGGTCTGCGCGTAACACTACTTCTTAATAATCAATCGGTATCAGTCTTCGTTAGGGCTGAGCTGTAAGCCAAGCTCCTTAAGCTTTGCAAGAACTTCCTCAAGTGACTTGCGACCAAGGTTACGAACCTTCATCATGTCATCAGGTGTCTTATTGCAAAGTTCTTCAACCGTATTGATACCGGCTCTCTTAAGACAGTTGTATGAACGAACTGAAAGCTCAAGTTCATCTATTGTCATCTCAAGAACCTTCTCATGCTCATCTGTGCTCTCTTCAACCATTATCTCAGCTGTCTTAGCGTTCTCTGAAAGATCAATGAACAGGTTAAGGTGTTCGCTGAGTACCTTGGCAGCAAGGCTTACAGCCTCGTCCGGAGCAAGTGTGCCATTAGTATATACATCAAGTGTGAGCTTATCATAGTCTGTAACCTGACCAACACGGGTATTCTGAACAGCCATATTGACACGCTCAACAGGTGTGTAGATAGAATCTACAGCGATAACTCCAACAGGAGTATCCTCTGTCTTATTCTTATCTGAACTTACATATCCTCTGCCCTTTGTGATTGTAAGCTCCATAGAGAGCTTACAACCATCACCGCCGTTAAGATGTGCGATGACAAGGTCAGGATTAATAATCTCAATATCTCCATCAGTCTGAATATCAGATGCCTTAACAACACCCTCACCTTCAAACTCGATGTATGCTGTCTTAGGTTCGTCTGAGTCGCTGTTGTTCTTGATAGCTAAATTCTTGATGTTCATGATGATTTCGGTTACATCTTCCTTAACACCCGGAATTGAACTGAATTCGTGCAACACGCCTTCGATCTTTACCTGACTAACTGCAGCGCCCGGTAATGAAGACAACATGATTCTTCTTAATGAATTACCAAGTGTTGTGCCATAACCTCTTTCAAGTGGTTCTACAACAAATCTTCCGTACTTTTTGTCATCAGAGATTGTTGCAATCTCAATTTTAGGTTTCTGAAAATCGAACACTATTTAGCCCTCCTTATTAATTGGTATTACTTAGAATACAACTCGACGATAAGCATCTCGTTAACAGGGACATCAATGATATCTCTTGTTGGGACTGCCTTTACTGAACCCTTAAGAGCTTCTGCATCAGCCTCAAGCCACTCTGGAACTACTCTTCCGCTTGTAGCATCAAGGATCTGCTTATATCTCTCTGAGCCCTTTGACTTCTCTCTGATTTCGATAACATCACCAGCCTTAACAAGGTATGATGGGATGTTTACGCGCTTGCCGTTAACAAGAACATGCTTGTGATCTACGATCTGTCTAGCTTCCTTTCTTGTTCTTGCAAAGCCCATTCTGAAAATAACGTTGTCAAGTCTGAGCTCAAGTAAGATCATAAGGTTCTCACCTGACTGGCCTGACATCTTCTCTGCCTTCTTATAGTAGTTGCGGAAAGGCTTCTCAAGTACACCGTAGATGAACTTTGCCTTCTGCTTCTCTCTAAGCTGAAGACCATACTCGCTGATCTTTCTTCCAGCGTTCTTAGCCTTTCTCTTAGACTTCTTATCTACACCTAAATATATTGGATCAAGATCTAATGATCTGCATCTCTTAAGAACAGGAACTCTATTAACTGCCATCTTATCCTAACCTCCTAATTAGACTCTTCTACGCTTTGGTGGACGGCATCCGTTGTGTGGAACTGGTGTAACGTCCTTAATGCTTGTTACTGTAAGACCTGCTGCTGAAAGTGCGCGGATTGCTGCCTCTCTGCCTGAGCCCGGTCCCTTTACCATAACATCTACTGACTTAAGTCCATGAATAAGAGCAGCCTTTGTAGCTGTCTCTGCTGCCATCTG